>Ga0209060_10000071_pt1 | contig 273046 bp, 228 predicted proteins | sample Coa_R1_8_FD_187155 | JGI IMG/M metagenome (GOLD analysis project Ga0209060, IMG submission 187155) | Surface soil microbial communities from Centralia Pennsylvania, which are recovering from an underground coalmine fire - Coalmine... | ecosystem: Environmental > Terrestrial > Soil >... | reverse complement strand
AAGCGATCATGAATCGCGAGGCGGTGACGCTCGTTGCGAGCCGCGCGCGTCAGCAAGCGATCATGAATCGCGAGGCGGTGACGCTCGTTGCGAGCCGCGCGCGTCAGCACGCGATCATGAATCATGAGGCGGTGGCGCTCGTTGCGAGCCGCGCGCGTCAGCAAGCGATCATGAATCGTGAGGCGGTGACGCTCCCTCACGGTCACGCGGCGGGCGGTACCGTCCCCGGTGTCCACGCTGCGGCCTGCTTGTCGAGCTTCTTCCGCACGTGCGTCGTGATCTCGGACACAACCATATCGATCAAGCCCTGGGCCTCGTCAGGCGAGGTCCGATGCAGCACCTTCGACCAGAAATAGCAAAGCGGGAAGCTCTGCTTCACCTCATATCCGTTGAAGTGCCACACGGCGAGGGAATATTGTGACGCTGCGTCACCGGCGACTGCCGCCGCAACCAGTGAAGAGGCGGTCGGAACATCGGGCTCCGGCTCCGGACCCAGATTGTCCAGCAGCGCTTGCGCCTCGGTGTGGCCCTGCTTCGCAGCCCCTTCCAGGAATCCGCGTGCTCGCTCGCGCTCATGCCGGTTGTTCAACATACGGAGCGCCGCCGTGTACTGTGCGTCGGCATTGCCCGCTTCGGCCGCCCGCTGATACCAATACAACGCCACGTACGCGGCCGACTCGGGCTCCATCCCCTCTTCTTCCCCGCTATCAATATGGGCTGCCAGCTTCATCATCGAGTTCACGTCGCCCAGGTTCGCTGCCCGTGTAATCTGGCTCCATGCTCTGGACGTTTGTCTCTCGTTTGTTTCGCCGGAACGAAGCGTCAAATTTGCCAGCGCGGCGAGAGCCTTCGCGTTGTCCTGGTCGGCGGCACGTTCGTACCATTCCGCGGCACGCGCCTCATCCTTGGGATATCCCGGCGCGCCGTTCTCGAAATAAGTTCCCAGTTCGAATTGAGCTTCAGCATTGCCTTTCTCCGCGGCCTCGGCGACCATCGAGGGCTTATTCGAGTCGTCCTGTGATCCAGCCAGCGCGAACAACGCGTCCGCGTTTCCCAACGCCGCGGCCCTCTCGAAGCAGCCTGTCGCGGCGGGCATATCCCCGGCCTCGCGATAGTAAGTCCCCAACTCATACAGCGCGGCGGGGTCGTTCTGTGCCGCTGCTTTCTCCATCCACTCTCGGGCGCGTTTTGCATCGCACGGCACCCCGTATCCCTTCTGGTAGCAATGCGCCAGTTGGCACATGGAAGGCGCGTGACCGTCCTCGGCCGCGAGCCGATACAGGCCCGCTGCGCGATCGGGAACGCACGCCACGCCGCGACCCTCGCGAATCCGGCCCGCCAGTTGATACCGCGCCGAGTTCACACCTCGCGCGGCCGCCTCGGTAAGCAATTCGGCTGCTTCGTCATCGTCGTCAAAGGGATGAAACCCCTCGATCTTCCACTCGTCCAACAGTTTCTCGGCCGGCTTGTAGCGCTGTTCCGCTGCCGCGCGCAGATGGTATCCCGCCTCCGGCCTCTGCCCCTCCTGCCGCGACCGCAATGCGAGCTGATAGTGAGCCTCGGGATGGTCCTGGCGTGCGGCTTCGGTCCACAATCGCTGTACTTCCTCGTCATACTTCTGCGCGTCGAGCGCACGCAGCGCCTCGGCGAGCTGATAGCAGGCGTCGGAATCGCCGTCCTTTGCTGCCTCGCGGAGCGCGTAGATCTCTTCCGATTCGCCTCCGCACAACTCCGTCGCCGCCTCTTCGTGACCTCTCCGGGCGGCGAGGCGCAGATGATGTTCGGCCATCCGGGTGTTGCCGAGTTCCTTCCAATAGAGGCCCAGGTGGTAGTTTCCGGCGGTCTCGCCCAGGAGAGCTGCCTGGATGAACCATTGGAGCGCCTCCGATTTTGCCCATGGCGCGTCAATGCGGAGAAGCGCTTCCCCTAGCGCCAGACACGAGTCGCCTTCGGTCAGGTCGACCGACTCTCGCAGGCCGGCGACTTCGGGCGAATCGTCGGGATGTTCGTTCTCGTCAAAAACGCCAGCGTCGCGATCCAGGTCTCCGAGATGCCATCGGCGCAATTCTCTTTCGGCATCATCGCCCATTGTTCCCTGTTTACAGGTGTTGAGATGAACACGGCCCAGCTCGTTGATCTTCAAAATGTGGCAATCGAGGCCCAGATAGTAGCAGGCATCCGGTTCCTCCAGAAGCGCCGCTTGCGCGGCCCAGAGCATCGCCTCTCGGCGCATGGAGAATTCCCGCGTGTCGAGCAGGGCTTCGGTCATTTCCATACAGGCATCGGAGTCTTCCGGGCCGGCATTTTCGCGGTGCTCGTCGATCTCTTCCGGGGTAGGCGGAGTCCACTCTTTGGAATCCAACGGCGTCAACATGCGGTTCTTCTCCTCGCAATGAGGACGGTAAAGCGCGTCCGATGTTGGCACCATCGAGGGCCGATTTTCGGGTGGCCGGCCTACCGCTGCGGGTCGGGCTTCTCGGGAGTCGGGCGTTGCAGATTCCAGATCGCGCGTGCCACTTTCCAGGTGCCGTCAGGCTGTCGCCGCAGCACCCGCATCAGATTTCCCGTTGTGTGCATGCCCGCCGGCGCACCTTTCGGACGCATGGCGGCTCGGGTTCGCCCCCATTCGATAGCCTCGTCTCCAATGACGCGGAGTTCCTGGAAGTCCATTACGTATTCGGTGATTTCGAACTTCGTAGTGTCCATGCGGGAGCGGTTCAGCCAGGCACGGATGGCATCAATTCCGATCACCGGTTCCTCGCCAGGCGGGAGAGCGACCGCGTCTGCAGTCCAGAGTGTCGCGAGCGTATCCACGTCTCCCGCCTTGGACGCGGCGGCGTCCTTTTTGTGAAGTTCCTCGATCGCGGCCATGTCACGCGACCGGGGAACGCTGTTCTGTGCGGCGGCCAATGCAGCCAGGCACACGAATACCGCGATCGTTCTGTTTGGCATATAAGATCTCCGATTGGTTAGCGGCTCCTGCCTCAAGGTAAAGGCATGGAACAGCCCGATTCGAATCTGTTGCTCCAGCGGCTCTCGATCGCCAATCCGTGCCCTTGCAGGCAGATCGATTCCACCTCGCGCGGCTCAATCAATACATCGAGAGCCTTGCCGCGCGCCTCCGGCATGCCGGGCAGTCGCAGGCACACCGGGCAGCGCCTCTCCATGTCGCGCGACCAGGTTTGCCATGCCCACCACGCCGCCCAGGCATAAGCGACCAGGAAAAGCAGGAGCGTAAATCCCTGCACCCCATCCGATCCCCACCGCCACGCCAGTAATAGCTGCAGGCTCGTAGCCCAAGCCACCATTCCCACGGAGGCGATCTCCAGTAGCATTCCGATTGCGTAGACGCTCTGGCGCCACGGCACACCGTGTCGGTGCCGCATCGCGATCCGGGCCAATCCGGCCAACCCAAATATCTGTAGCGTCACCGACGCAAATCCGATCGGAACGCTTCCAGCCGGCGTCAGGGGAATCAATCTCTCGGTTGCCACGGGACTGGAAAGCGGCAGGGCGCCACAGATCGACGCCAGCACCTGCGATCGGTAAGGATTGCAAGCCAGCGCCAGAAGCGCCGCGATTGCCAGCAGGCAGGGCACCAGTGCCGGACTGCGCCGCAGGCTTCGCAGGGGCAGAAGCTCGATCAATCCCCGCGCATCGCCGCCAATTGCGCGCATCGCCGCGCGACGGTGCGTCGACCTCCTACCCACGCGCCGCGCCGCGTACCGGCGGGCCTCCATAGGAGTGAGCCCCAGCGATTCGAACTCCGATCGGGTCATCTGTTGGTGAAAGCGCCACTCTTCGGAGAAGCGCCGGCGACGCTGCCACCAGATCGCCAACCCTTGCAACCACTCACGCACGGCCACTATCCTTTCTTCAACACCGTGGCGACCACGCTGCTGAATTGCCGCCAGTTCTCGGTCTGCTGCTGCAACTCCTCTTCACCTCGCAGGGTCAGGCGGTAATATCGCGCGCGGCGCTTATTCTCGGAAAGCAGCATCTCCGACTGAACCCACCCACGCACTTCCATGCGGTAGAGGCAGGGGTAGAGCGAGCCTTCGTCCACCTGCAGCCACTCGTCAGAGAGCTCGCCCAGACGTTTGCTGATGGAGTATCCGTGCTTGGGCCCACTCGCCAGGATCCGCAACACCAGGAGGTCGAGAGTGCCTTTGAGCAGCGAACCCTTGTCGCCCCCAGCTCCCTTAGACATTCTAAGGTAATCGTAAGACGCCCCGGCAGGAGCTGTCAACTGGAAAATGTCATTACTCGGAGCGAAGAGCGACTACCGGATCCACCCGGGTAGCGCGGCGCGCCGGAATGACGCATGCGAAGATCGCGGCCGCAGACAACAGAATGGAGATGCCTCCGAACGTCAAAGGATCGAACGGGGTGGTGCCGAACAACAGCGTGCGGAGGAGCAACGAGAGCGGAATTGCGCCCGCCAAGCCCGCGACGACTCCCCAGAAGGTAAGGGACAATCCCTGCCGGACCACCATTCCGATTACGTTCATGTCATTCGCGCCGAGAGCGATGCGAATCCCAATCTCCGCAGTTCGTTGATTGACCCAAAATGCCGTGACGCCATAGATGCCGATTCCGGCCAACAGCAACGCTACCGCCGCGAACGCGCCGATGGTTTGCAGTTGGAATCGGCGCTGCGCCAGAGATCGCGCCACGACCTCTTCCATGGTGCGGATTCCGAACAGCGGCAGGTCGGGATCGACTTTGCGGACCTGGCGGCGCAGCGCTTCGCCGAGGGTGGCCGGGTCCTGGCCGGTGCGGAGATAAATCGCCATGGCCGGACCGGAGCGCTGATAGATGGGGAAGTAGATGTGAGGCGCATCGGTCGCTTCAAAGCTGTCGGTCTTGATATTGGCAACGACGCCGACGATTGTCGACAGCGGCCCTCCCGGACCCACCAGCACCTTCCTGCCGATCGGGTCCTGATTGGGCCATGCCCGCTTCACGGCAGTCTCGTCGACGATCGCGACCAGATTCCGGCCATCGTCAGCGTCATTGAAGACTCGCCCGCGCGCCAGGCGAGTCTGGAGCACTTGAAAGAAGTCGGTGCTCACGCTCGTGACCTCGGCAACCAACTGCTCGCCTTGCGTCCCGGTGTAGCCCTCGGGCGTGAACGGACGCGAGTTCGAGCCCACCAGTGGAATGCTCGTACCGTTGCCGATGGCTGCCGACTCGACACCCGGAATTTCGCGTACGAGGCGGAGCACCTCGCGTACCAAGGCGGCTCGTTCCGCCGGCTTGCCGTATCGTGCCTGGCTGGGGTCGTTCGGAACCGGCAGCCACAGTCCAGCTACCAGGACCTTTTTCGGATTGAATCCCGGGTCCACTTGCATGAGATTCCAGAAGCTGTGGAGCAGCAGGCCCGCCCCCACCATGAGCATCAGAGAGAATGCGATCTCGCAGCCCACGAGGACGCTGCGCAGACGATTGTGTCCACCGCCCACAGTGGTTCCACGGGTTCCTTCTTTGAGACTGGTGATGATATTGGTGCGTACCATCGGCACGACCGGCGCGAGGCCGAACGCCACGCCTGCGAGCATCGAAATCCCCAGCGCGAACCACAGCACCGGGCCGTTGACTTCGATCTCACTGACCGGCAGTGCCGCCGGCACCAATTGTGGAAGAATCGGCGCAGCGAGTCCGACTACCAACCAACCCACGATTCCTCCGAGTAGGGAAACCAGCAGACTCTCCGTCAGAAGTTGGCGGACCAGCGTACCGAGCGGCGCTCCGAGTGCGCGGCGGACGGAGATCTCGCGCTGTCTGCCGATGGCTTTCGCCACTGTCAGGTTCGCGATGCTGACGCAGCAGATCAGCAGCACGAAAAGAACCGCGCCGAAGACCAGAAGCAAGGTGGTGCGCAGGTTACCCGTCAGATCCTGCTGGAGCGGCGTCAGCACCGGAACCCATTTCGCGGACGCCGGATATTCCTTGGGGAAGTCGCGCGCCATCCCGGCAGCGAAAGCGTCAAGTTTGAGTTGCGCCTGCTGCACGGACAGGTCAGGCCGCAAGCGCGCCACCGCGCCCGGAATCAAGCGAATTCCGCGTTGCGGCGGAACGGGGAATGGCGCGGCGGCAAAGCCTGCCGTAATCCAGACCTCCACATTTCCCTGGATGGTGCGGCCCGGATGACGAAAATTTCTGGGCATGACGCCCACCACCGAATACAAATCGGTATCCACGCGAATCTGTTTCCCGAGGATGTGCGGGTCGCCGCCGAACAACCTCTTCCAGAGGCCATCGCTCAAAATCGCGGCTTCAGCAAAACCCGTGGCGCGATCCTGCGGGCCGAAGACGCGTCCCAATTGCGCCGTCGCCCCGAGCATATTGAAGTATCCCGGACTAACCGCGAGTGCTTCGACGCGCTCGGGCTGCTCCGACCCGGTGAGGTTGGCGCTGATCGGCCAGACGGCCGAGATGTCTGCGAAGACTCCCGAGCGGTCTGCGAAATCCTGCAGTTCGGGAAGCGACATGCCGACGTCGCTTAAATGCAGGCCGCGCAGGTCGTCCTTGACGGCCACGAGCTGCTGCGGATCGGGGTAGGAAAGTGGCCGCAACAGGACCGCATTTACCAGGCTGAAGATGGCCGTATTGGCACCGATTCCGAGCGCCAGAGTCAATCCGGCGATCAGCGTAAAACCGGGATTCCGGCGCAGCATCCGGAGGGCGAAGAGCAAGTCTTGCTTGAATCGCATGGCAGATCGTCGATGCAGTTCAAGTGCCGCGTGGGGAGCACGTTAATGGCAAGTTCCGTTTGGGAACGCCTGCCTGGAACGTGCCGCGCGTGGGACTGATTGTTCGAATCCGGGACGCGCGATCTTATTTCGGTACGGAAATCGTGATGTTCCGGTAGCGCAGTCCGCCGGTGTGGTCGCCCTGGATGTAGAAAGGCCCCGGCTCGCCTTCATGGCTGTCGAGTGCACCACCGGTGATGCCCGGAATCTCCTGGTTATCGACGGTTTTGACGCCGTCGCGGACGATGGTCACCCAGCGGCCCACCAGTGTGATGTCGTAACTCTCCCAGGTGCCGGGCTTGCGGGGCAGCTTGACGGCAGGTTTCAGGAAGCTGTAGATCGCCCCCATCGAGTGGTAGTCGTCGTTCTCATCCACCGGCTCGTACTCCACTTGAACTTCGTACCGACCGCGCAGATAAATGCCGCTGTTGCCTTTATCTGGACAGTTATATTCAATATGTAACTTGAAGTCGTCGAATTTGCGTGTGGTGCGCAGGTTGGAACCGTGCTCCTGGTTGACCAGCTCTCCGTCTTTGACGACCCAGTGATTGTTGGCAGGTGTGATCGGCTCCCAACCGGTCAGATCCTTGCCGTTAAAAATGGGTTCAGGCGCGGTCCACTGCGCGGGCATGGGGCGCTTCAATGCGGGAGCGCGGACTCCTGCCAGTTGCCCCTGGACCGTGTCGCCACGCTTGCTGGTGCCCGTGAGGTGGTCGCTTTCGATCGCCAGATCCCAGGTCACGGCGGGTCCTTTTTCGGTCGCGGCGCTCTGCGTCAATGTCAAGTGAGAGCCTTGCCGTTTGACGTCGGTTGCCGGATGCGCGCTGCCGGACCGCGGTTGAATCAGCGCCGAGAGATGGCCGCCGGCCTCTTTGATCTCGATCCAATCGGGATAGGTGTCGCGGGATGTGGTGACGGTCAGATCCCACCGGCCCTCAAAGGGGTTGCTCTGCGCGAGAGCAGCGGGTGCCAGTGCCGCCGCGAGTCCCAATACCAGATACAGATGTTTCATGTTCGAGCACTATTTTATCGGAAATGCCCGCGGCGTCACTGCCGGTGATAATAGAAGGCAATGCACCGGATGCTGATTGTGGCACTGCTGGCGGCAACGCCATTGGCGGCGCAGAGTCTCATCGACCCAGCCAGGCTCACTCCGTCGATGATGAACTTCGAGGGACCGTTAGCCGGTCCGCCGCTGGCGTGCCAAGTCATTCCCATCAAGCCCGCGCTGAACTTCAGCTTTCGATTCCAGGCGGGCTACGTAGTTCGCGTGCCTTTGGTCCAATACCGCGGGAAGGGGCACTTTTGGGTCTCGCTCGCTCGCATTACGCCCGAGCAGGGCAATGGCAAACCAGTGTACCTTGCCGCGCGAATGCGGCTTCCCGAAATTCCTCCCACCAAAACTCAGATGGAGTTCGGCGGCGGATACCTGCTGGGGGAAGGCCGCTATCGCGCCGCCATCCAGTTGTCGGACGACACTGGTCGCGTCTGCCGCAAAAGCTGGAGCATCGACGTGAAACTCACCCACGGCGAGCGGATGGTCAAGGTGGCAATCCCGCCCGCGACGGTCGCGGACATGGCCTTGCGGGGAGCGCCGCGTACTCCGAATGCCAAGGATGATGCGCCGCCCGTGCGGCTCACAATCCTGATGCATGCCGCGCCCGTGTCGCCGCGACGGACCCGGGTCGGCGGACGCGATCGCGTCATGCTGCTGGGCACGCTCTCTTCGCTGCTCGACCGGTTGCCCGCTCGTTCCGTCCGTCTGATCGTCTTCAATCTCGATCAGCAGAGAGAGCTGTATCGCGACGAGAATTTCGTGCGGCAGTCCATGGATCGCGTGGCGCAATCGATTGACGGGATCGAACTGGGAAAAGTGCAATATGACGTTCTGCGGAACCGCAGTGGCCACATCGACCTCCTCAGCGAGCTGATCCGTACCGAACTCACTGCCGAGGCCCCGTCGGACGTCGTGCTGTTTATGGGCCCGATGTCGCGCTTCACCGACAAAGTGCCGTCCGACGAGTTGGAAAGACCGGCGAACGGCGGCCCGCGTTTTTTTTATCTGCAGTACCGTTCGATCTTTCCGCAGCCCTCTACGTTTCCTGACGTGATCACGCGCGCGGTCGGAAGGCTCAAGGGAAAGACGCTGGTGATCCGCTCTCCTGGCGATTTCGCGAAGGCCATTGAACAGGTTGAGCGTAACTGAAGCGGCTGCGGGCTGCTAAAAAAAGGGACGTCCCATGCTTTCGCGTGGTAGCCCAGGATGAGCCTGGCCGAGCGCAAGCGAACTCGTTTGGCAGGGGCACGCAAAACGAGACGTTGCCGTCCAACCACGCGTTGGGGGGAAGCCTGCGTCGGTGGTGGCGCAACGGGCAAGAGTAATCGGCTTGACCTTGGCAACGGACCGAGCCCGTTTCGGGCGGTCGCTCAGCCCGCCGGCAGCGAGGTGGGGGGATTTCGAAGAGGTACCCGATGAATCGTTGGACCACGGAAGTAAAAGCCCCACGCGTGTCAGCGAACTGTGATCTGTTTCGCGATCCGGTCGCGCTGCGCATAAACCGCCGTCGGATCTTGCGTGAACTCGGTGAGACTTCGCGTCACCGGCTGACATGACTGCCGTGCGTTTTCGACTCCGTCTTTCTGCGCGAGCAGCCACAAGTACTCGTAATCTTCCAGTCCATCACGAATGTTCGCCAGTCGGATGCTGCCGATGGGGCCGTTTTTACCGGGATACACCAACTGCCCATCCCCGTGCAGTTCCTGCAACACCTGCTCGTCTTGCGGCTTGCCGGTGGTGATGCTCCACTCCAGCAGTGGCCCTTGACCCGGATCAATCGGATTGGTGTTGCCGCGGCGTTCCCAGATATTGACTCCCAAGAAAAGAAAGCCATCCATCTTCTGGTGGTAGATTTGCCACCAAAGTACGCGCGCCTCGAGGAGCGGGTCGTCAGCCATGAAGTTCGCGTATGGTTCTCTGGGACCGACGGCGACATACCCCCAAACTTCGAGACCTGCGCGGCGGCACGCCTCGGCTTTCTCGAAGTCGTACCAGGAAGTGAGTGGGACAATCCAGTCGACGTTCAGATCTCGCAGCACCTTGGGATCGAGCGCGATGTGCGACGTCGTCATCGTATGCACCTCCGGATAGCGCCGTTTGACCATACCGAAGTATTCGCGCATCACGGGAAAGAATTCGGCGTCGCGCTCGTCGAAAGTGTAAATGTATGACTTGCGAATCAAGCCGGCGTCGCGAAGCTTCGATATATAAGGGTCCAGCCGGTCGACCAGATGCTGCATGAAGCTTGGCGTGTAGTCGCTCAATTCGGCATTGGGTACCCACGTCCGATTCCCCCGCTCGGGCACCAGGCTGGCAATGTTGAACGCGTTCAACCCAAGCGAGTTGAAGTGCAGCAGATCGTCAATTTCGGGCAGGTCCGTGCGCGCAATGTCGTCGGGATTGAGGCGATGCTTCAGGAGAAAATCGCCGAACTGCCGCCGACGCTGGGCGGTCAGCGGCTTACCGTAGATTTTTTCGAGGTAGCCGTTCATGAGCGCGAACGCCGTCTTCAAGTGGCCTTCGCGCGGAAGCTCGAAGCCGTAAACCTGCACGCGCACCGACACCGAAACCGGCGGCCGCGGCCGGTCGTCTGCCAGCACTCGAATAGTTCCGGAATATTCACCCGCGTGTGTGCCAGCCGGGGCCTGGACGGTCACCCAGACCGGCTGCGTGAATCCGGATGTCAGGTCGAATTTCTCAACAGGCAGGAGCGGATCCGGCCACCATCCCGGCCAGGCCCCTTCGTTCGCCGTCGACTTGCGCAAGCGTTCAATCTTCACGAATCCGACCTGCTGCCACTCGATTTCCGAGGCCGGAATACGCGCGCCCGTTGAAGCAGAGCGCAAATCGCTCACCTCGATCCGAACGTTCCTGATCTCTCTCCCTGGCGCTCCCAGCAAACAAATCTGGAAGCTCTCGTACTCATTTCCGGCGAGCGAGATGCGCACCTGCAACGGGGGCGCGGCCGAATCCGGCAATGCCTGCGGAAGCACGCGCTTCATGCTGTTCTCGATCCAGGCGGCGTAGGCTCGCGGCTGGTCCGCGCCTCTCAGGCTCACCTTCTGTGCCTGCTCGATGCGCTCGCCATCGGCATCCGCAATCGCGGAAAGGCGCAGCGTGTAATCGCCCGCACTCGCGCCGGCCCAGTTGAAAATCACTGGCGCCCGGTCTCCCGATGTACTACTTACCACGACGCCCGCCGCGCCGGTGAGTTCAACCTTCCACTTGCCCGCAATAGTTAGATCGCCGGCGACACTGACGCTCGCTCCGCCAAAGATACCTGTGGCCGTATGAACTCCGCGAAACGCAAAGGGAACCAGCGCGACTTCGATATCGTCGAACCAAACCGTGCCCTTACCCTGCGCGAGGACTGCGATCACTTCGATCGACTTTAAGGGTTTGGCGGCTTCCACAACCATCTCGGCGTATTGCCAGTCGTGCGTGCCGGCGGGAAACGAGGTGTCCTGCTGCGGCAAAACGGTCCCGTCGTCGTAGCGTCCCTGGACGACAATCACGCAAGCTCCGGAAATCTCGGCTGCCAACGCTTTGCTCCACCCCGAGACATGCAGCGGGCGTTTGAGCGGTGGGTCAAAAACGATCGACTGGTGTACCCCTGTAGTGGACTTCGGACTCGATCCGGTCAGCCGCACAGACGATTTTCCGGAATGGGCGACGGCCGAGTCGAGAGCGCTGCCCTGCGGATCGCCGGCCGGCATCCAGGCTTCTGATCGCGCTTCGAAACCCGGATCGCGGACCAGGTTTTTCGGGTTGTCCGCCAGCGACGGAGAGCAGCAGATCAGGATCAACGGCAGGTAGCGCACGGGATCAGCGTACCACCGGTCCGCACCGCCGCCACGCTAGAACTCCCCAAGGCCAACACGAGCGCAGGCTGGTCTTAAACTGCGGCGGGTCTGGCGCGTGCGCAGTTTGACACAACTTTGCCGATCGACTCCGCGATGCCGGCTTCGGCCTTTCTTCAGCCTGCCATTTCCTGATTAGTGCGCAGGGAAGTTAACAAAACTGACGTAAAAGGCCATCATTCATTGCTACTGACGAGAGAGAATATCGCACCCTGGGGGTCCTGCCCCTGAATAATCCAGCTGCCCCCGGGTACCTGCATCGGACCATTGATGATCTTCCCGCCGCCGGCTTTGACGCGTTCAATGGCTGCGTTGATGGAATCGACATTGAAGTAAAAATTCCAACAAGACACCGGAATTTGTGGAGCTTTGGTCATCATGCCGCCGTCGCCCATTTGTTTATGGTCCCCCTCGTCGAAGATGCGATAAATGCCCATCGGCCCCATGTCCATATCGCTGACCTTAGTCCAGCCAAAGAGCTTGCTGTAGAACTCAAACCCACCTTCGAGGTCCGTTGTGTAGAGTTCGTGCCAACCGATGGTACCGGGGGTGGGTGGTGCGGGACGTTCCGGCCACGGCATTTCCGGGTGGGGAGTGAAGACCACGATGGCGGCGCCCTGAGGATCAGACATGACGGCGAAGCGGAGAACGCCAGGGACGTCGGCGGCTGGTCTCCATAGCTTGCCGCCGGCTTCGACGATCTTTTCGATATGGGCATCGACGTCGCCGACGCCTATATAGCCGATCCAGGCGGTGTGACCAGGAATCGTTAACATTCCCGCCATGCCGACGTTGCCAAGATTGAACGTAGTATATGGGGGGCCGCCATCAGCCGGCATCTCCCTGGTACTCCAGCCAACAACGTCAGAGTAGAACTTGCCGGCGGCTTTCGGGTCGCTTGTCATCAACTCGTACCAGCCGAACTTTCCTTTTGGCGTGAACATTGCGATGATTCTCCGAGATCATTATCCGTTATGGGGAGCTCCATCACAACTTCAGAAACGGATGTGTCGGATTCGGGCGACTTGTGCCAGCCATCGCAGCTATCCGCCGCGCTTCCAGGCTGAACAGACTCACCTGAAAAGGCAGTTTGACCAATGGGCTTGGGCACGGCTTGACCGCGAATCTACCCGGCTAGCGCTGCGGGAAGCCTCATTCGGACCACTGCGGTGGATATTCGCACTTGAAGTTGCGGAGGGCAGCTTCGTATTCCTCGCGGGCACTCTCTACGCGATCTGGTCCTGCTTCATGGTAAGCCGTGGTAGCCCTTCCCAGTTCGCCCAGCAGGTCCAGCGATCGCACCGAGGTTTGCGAAGCGGTTCCCGGAGTATTTTCCATAGCGATATCTTAATCTTAGTCGAGTCCGGCGGCGGTATCTGTCACAACCGTTACGAATGCTAAGTGCATCGTAAGATCCCAAACGATTCGATTATGGCCCGCCAAGTGCATTCAGCAGACACTTGGAACCTAAGGCCAAGCCACCCTACCCCCGCCCGCAAATGGAAAGGTCCAGTTGGTGGTCGTTAGACGGATTATGGGAGTTTTCGCTCGATGCAAACGCCTCGTGGCGAGCGCCGAACGATCCCGATTTCCGCACCTCGATTTTGGTCCCGTTTTCGCCGGAGACGCAGGCCAGCGGCATTGGCGATACGGGCTTCTACAAAGCCTGCTGGTACCGCCGACAATTCGTCACCCCTGCAATGCGTCCTGGCGACCGGCTGATGTTGCACTTCGGCGCGATCGACCATTCGTCCCGCATCTGGCTGAACGGGCAGTTGTCGGCAACCCATGAAGGCGGCTTCACTCCAATCACCGTTGACATCACCGAATTTCTCGTCCCTGGCGATAGCCAAACCGTGGTGGTGCAGGCAGAAGACGATCCCGCGGATCTTTCGAAGCCGCGAGGCAAACAGGATTGGCAGCTTCATCCTCATTCCATCTGGTATCCGCGGACGACCGGTATCTGGCAGACGGTGTGGCTCGAAGTCGTGCCGCAAACTTACCTCGGTGCGCTGCGCTGGACGCCGAATCTGGAACGCTGGGAAATCGGCTTTGAAACCTGGCTCAAAGGACGGCCGTGCGACAACCTGCGCTGCCGCATCACGCTCCAGAGCAGCGGCCGTTTGCTCGCGGACGACAGTTATGCCGTGATCGCCGGCGAAGTGCACCGTCGCATTGCGCTCTCCGATCCAGGGATCGACGACTATAGGAACGAACTTTTGTGGAGTCCGGCGACTCCCACCCTCATCCAGGCCACCATCCGATTGGAAACGCCGGACGGCGAAACCGTGGACGCGCTGGAGAGCTACACCGCCCTGCGCCAGATCGGCGTGGAGGGCGAGAAGTTGGTCCTCAACAACCGGCCGTATCAACTGCGCATGGTGCTCGACCAAGGCTACTGGCCGCAATCCGGACTGACCGCACCGGACGACGAAGCTTACCTCCGCGACATCCAACTTGCCAAAGCGATGGGTTTCAATGGTGTGCGAAAGCACCAGAAGATTGAGAGTCCGCGATACCTCTATTGGGCCGACCGGGTCGGACTGTTGGTATGGGAGGAGATGCCCAGCGCCTACCGATTCACTGGCGCTTCGATCCATAGATTGACGCGCGAATGGTTGGAAATTGTGTCGCGCGACGTGAATCACCCCTGTATCGTGGCCTGGGTGCCGTTCAACGAATCGTGGGGTGTGCCCGATTTGCCCAGCAGCCCGACCCAGCGCCACTACGTGCAGGCCTTGTATCACCTGACGAAAACTCTCGACCCCACGCGACCCGTCGTGGGCAACGACGGATGGGAGAGCGTGGCCACCGACATCATCGGCATCCACGACTATGATGACCGGCCCGATCGGATTGCGGCGCGTTATGGCGTGAGCGATATCCCGCAGCTTTTCAAGCGCGAACGGCCGGCCGGAAGAGTGCTCGCGCTGGAGGGCCAGCACTCTGAGCAGCCGATCATGATCACCGAGTTCGGCGGCATCGCCTACTCCCACGAGAGTGCCGGTACGTGGGGTTATTCGCGCGCGCAAAATGCGGAAGACTTTGGGAACCGATATCTGAACCTGTTGCGCGCAGTCCGCTCGTTGCCGGCCCTGGCGGGCTTTTGCTACACCCAATTCACGGACACGTACCAGGAGACGAACGGGCTCCTGTTCGCCGATCGGACACCCAAAATTCCGCTGGATTCGATCGCCTTGGCCACGCGCGGACCGCAGACCCCGAGGGACTATCAGTTGGAATGGGAATGGCGCGAGCGGCTGATGCGGCAACAGCGCACGCAGTACGTGGTCACCCCGGAAGATCACGACACGACCCATGACCCCTAGTAAGCTGTTCCACTCGTTCTGGATGGCTGGTTTTGAGTGCTCGACGCATCTCAATTCCAAGGGCACTCGTCTCGATATGACGGCCTCGCTGGAGCACGACGCGTGCTGCGACGAAGATTATGCGCGTCTGCGGGAGGTGGGATTACTGACGGCGCGGGATGGCCTGCGGTGGCACCTCATCGACCACGGCGGCAGGTATGACTGGTCGTCGTGGATCCCCATGCTGGAAGCCGCGCGCCATAGAAATATCCAGGTGATCTGGGATTTGTTTCACTACGGGTGGCCCGACGGACTGGACATTTTTTCCGCGGAGTTCGTCGACCGGTTCGCCCGATTTTCAGGGGAGGCGGCGCGGATTCATCGCGAACATAGCGACGAAGTGCCGTTCTACTCGCCGATGAATGAGATCTCGTTTTTCACCTGGGCAGCCACCCGCGATCTGATGTTTCCATACGCCTGGGGACGCGGCGATGAACTGAAGAGACAACTGGTGCGCGCGGACCTGGCTGCAATCGATGCGATTCGCAGGCAGGATTCCCGAGCCCGTATTGTTTCACCCGAACCGCTGATCCACAACGTTCCGCCGGCCGACGACCCGTTCCATGTCGAGCCCGCGCTGGCACAGCGCAACAGCCAGTTTGAAGCGTGGGACATGCTGGCGGGACGGTTGGCGCCGGAAGTGGGCGGAGCGGATTGCTACCTGGACATTGTGGGGGTCAACTTTTACGCGGCCAATCAGTGGGAAGTCCCGGGCGGACGGAAGCTGCATTGGGATGAAGGCTCCGACGATCCGCGATGGATGCCGCTCCATCGCCTGTTGGCAGGAGTCTACGATCGATACAAACGGCCCATCTTCATCGCCGAAACCAGCCATTACGGAATCGGGCGCGCACCATGGCTCGACGAAATTTCCGTTGAGGCCTACCTGGCGTTGCGTAACGGCGTTCCGCTGGAAGGCGTCTGCCTCTACCCCATCCTCGACCGCTTCGATTGGGAAGACTCGACGCACTGGCACAACTGCGGATTGTGGGACATGGAAGCAAGGGAAAGCGGCAGTTATCATCGCCTCCTGAATAAGAAGTATGCTCGCGCGCTTCGGCGGGCACAGAGCATCGTTCCCTAGCAGTTTGCGGAAAAGGGTTAGCCGCCGATGAGCACCGATGGACGCAGATAGAAAACAAGGAGTTATCAGCTTTGATCTGTGTTTATCCGTGGCCTGGAATGGGTTTTCCCAAGACTGCTAGCTTCCACTCAGGCTGCCAGTAACTTGGCGTAATTGTCTCGACACGCGCAGTGGCTCACCGACTGCAATGGAGGGAGACATCCGCACGCCCGCCCTCAGGCATTTGTCGATTCAGTTGAGGCAGGAGAAACAAAATGCAAGATTTCATCGCCATCATTACGTTCTCGCATCTTCGTTGGGATTTCGTTCTTCAAAGACCGCAGCACTTACTCTCGCGGCTCGCAAAATCCCACCGCATCTATTTTATTGAGGAGCCTGTCATCAGCGGCTCTGCGCGCCTGGAATGGCAATTCCATGAGCCTCATCCTAACCTTGTGGTTTGCCGCCCTCATACCCCTTGTTCGGCGGCTGGCTTTCACGACGATCAGCTACCTTATCTCCGGCAACTGATGCGCGAACTGGTGGAGCAACAGCAACTCCAAGAGTACCTCCTGTGGTTCTACACACCGATGGCGCTGCCTGTCGCCGCGGATCTGAAGCCGCGTGCCATCGTATACGACTGCATGGACGAACTCTCCGGATTTCTCGGCGCCCCTCCGGAACTGCTGGCCCGGGAGCGAGAACTACTCGCAAGGGCCAATCTTGTATTTACCGGCGGTCCGAGCCTATACCGCGCGAAGAACGATCTCCATCCGTCGGTCTATTGCTTTCCCAGCAGCGTCGATGTGAGCCACTTTGCGCCGGTCGCCGATGGCCGGCAGGACGCCGAGGATCAGGCGGCTTTGCCACATCCGCGGTTCGGCTACTACGGCGTTGTCGACGAACGCATGAATCTCGAACTCCTGAAGGCAATCGCCGACGCTCACCCGGAATGGCAGATCGTGATAGTCGGTCCGGTGGTCAAGATCGATCCCGCGACGCTTCCCCGCAATCCCAATATCCGTTATCTCGGCCATCGGTCGTACGCGGAGCTTCCTGCCTACCTGGCGGGTTGGGATGTCTGCATCATGCCTTTCGCGCGCAATCGGGCTACTGAGTTCATCAGCCCCACCAAGACTCTGGAATTCATGGCCGCGCGCAAAATGATCGTCAGCACACCGATCACGGATGTTGCTGAGCCTTACGGTGACATCGTCTATCTGGGGGAAACTACCGAAGAATTTATTAAAGCCTGCGAATGTGCTTTGAACGCCAGCAACGAAGAACGCGCTGCCCGCGAAGCGCGTATGCGGGAAGTGCTCAACCGGACCTCGTGGGATTCGACGGTCGCCCGTATGGATGACCTCATCACCGGCGTTGCCCGATCGAAACATTCCGGCGCGCGTACAGACGTAAGCGCCTTGGTGGTGGGCGCGGGTCCGACCGGTCTCAGCGCGGCCTTCCACCTCGGCGAAGACTCACTGCTGCTCGAACAGAATAGCCGGGTGGGCGGATGGTGTAGATCGATCGAAGTGGCCGGATTCACATTCGACTATGCCGGCCACATCATGTTCTCAGGCAACCCGTATGTGCACCAGCTTTACCAAATGCTGTTAGGCGACAACGTGCATTGGCAGGATCGCGAGGCCTGGATCTACAGTAAGAACGTTTACACGCGTTATCCGTTCCAGGGGTCGCTCTATGGATTACCGTCAAACGTAATCAAGGAGTGCATTGTGGGAGCAATCGAGGCGCGCTACGGTTCGCTGAATCGACCCAAGGCTGCCGGCAAGACCAATGGCCACGCGAACGGTTCCAACGGCACGAGCGCCTCTTGCAAAACCGAACTGACTGACTGCTGTGCCGACGGCATAATGGAGGCGGCCGTGCCTCTAGGCCAAAAGCAGCCCACCATCGCTCCGTTGGCGGAGCCCGCCAATTTTGAGGAGTTCATCTACAGAGTCTGGGGCTCAGGGATTGCGAGGCACTTTGCCATCCCTTACAACCAGAAGTTGTGGGCGGTGCCGCTGCGCGAAATGGAAACCTCGTGGCTGGGCGGACGCGTCCCCATGCCTGATCTCGAGGAGATGATCGAGGGCGCACTGTCTCCCGCCCCTAAGCCCATGGGTCCGAATGCGCGATTCGGCTACCCGCTGCGCGGCGGCTTTCAGAGCCTGATGGATGCCTGGCTGCCATATCTGAAAGGAGGCTTGCGAACGCAAATTCGTGTCGTACGGGTGCACCCGTCGCGGCACACGGTTATGCTGCACGATGGCAGCACCGTGCGCTACGAGCATCTGATCAGCACGATGCCGCTGCCTGTGTTGATCCGCCAGATGGGCGACGAGGCCCCCGCGGCGATTCGTGCGGCCGCCGCTCAACTCCGGCATGTCTCAGTGCGGTGTGTACATATCGGCGTCGGGCGTGAGAAGTTGACCGAGAAGCACTGGATCTACTATCCCGAAGAGACGGTATTTCATCGCATCTTCGTCCAGGGGAACGCCAGTCCCTACTGCAATCCGCCCGGAGGCTTCGGACTGACATGCGAAATCACGCACTCACCCCACAAGCCGTTACCTTGCGACGGCGACGACTTGGTGCAGCGCTGCATCGAAGACTGCCGGCGCGTCGGTCTCCTCGCCGAAGATGACCCGATTTGGGCTACGGCTCAGTGCGAACTGCCGTACGCCTATGTGGTTTACGACCATGGGCGGGCGACCGCGGTGCGCAAGATTCGGGATTGGCTCGCAGAGCAGGGCATCATCCTGGCCGGCCGTTACAGCGAGTGGGAATACTACAATTCCGATCACGCTTTTCTGGCTGGTAAGCGTGCCGCGGAGGAAGTTAGAAAGCTGAGAGAGTCGCACAAGAACGGTGCGGCCGGTTTCTATCCCGAGGCTACACTGACTTCCCCGGAACGGGCTTAGAGGCGACCGGCAATTGGGCGCCGAGACGACGGTGATGTTCTGAACTTAAATTGATTCAGAACGGTGGAAATGAGGCGGGCAGAGCGGGCACCCCTCTGATCTACCAGTGAATTCTGCTTTCTGCGTGACCAGGTCGGACTGGCGAAGCCTCCAGGTGCAGGGGCCGGCTTGCGGAGCCCGATAAGAAGAATCGCCCGCATTGATCCGATGTTGCCGCACTCTTGTCCAAAACAGGTTCTTGCAGTTCTGAAATAGAATGAGTGCCCTCCTATAATTGACGTTGGCGAGCAATTCCTGGCTGGGAGCCTCGCCAAACGCTGCCCACAGGAGGCAATCCAATCGTACAAGTCGCAAGCCTCTTCAATCAACTGCTCCAGCATTTTCCCCGCACCGAGTTCGCCGCACTCGTAAAAAAGCACGCCGCAGACCGCAGAGCGTGACGCCAAGGGCTTTACTTGCTGGACACAGTTCGTCTCCATGTTGTTCTGTCAACTCGGACGTGCCGATTCACTGCGCGAAATCTGCAACGGTCAGGACGGGCCTTGACCGCCGCAAACCTTAGAGGTTCGGGTTTGGTTCATCTCCCGAACTTTATATATACTGGTTGGGTAACCATGGAGCAGAACCGGATCCTCGCGGCGTCCATCTTCCTCGCAACTGGTTTTTTCGCCGCGATTGGTGAGGGGGCTACGCCACCCTTTGCCGGCGCCTTCATTCAGAAAAACTGCGCCGGCTGCCACAACTCCTCCGCCCCAGCCGCACGACTCGACCTCAGCAAGCTCAGTTACGAACCTGCGGACCCCGATAACTTCGCCACTTGGGTGAAAGTTCATGACCGGGTTTCCGCGGGTGAGATGCCGCCGGCGCCGATTCCACGGCCGCCCGCCGAATCGGTCGCCCAATTCGTCAATGGCCTGAGCGACGCGCTAACCGCATACGAACGCAGCGTCGCTACCGAGCGCGGCCGCGCCGGACTGCGGCGCCTCAACGCCTACGAATACGAGAACGCCCTACGCGACCTCCTCGACGTGCCTTGGGTCCAGATCAAATCCAAATTGCCACAGGACGGGGAAGCCTGGCGCTATAACAAAATCGGTGGGGCGCTCGACGTATCGCATGTTCAACTCGCCCGCTACATGAGTACCGCCGACTACACCCTGCGGGAAGCCATGGCCGCAAAACTCGTTCAGCCGCCGACGACCACCACGCGCATCTACGCGCGCCAGGAGCGTACGCTGCAGAACTACCGGCCGCGCGAGGGCAACACCCGCACCGACCGATTGAATTTTCCGGTTCTCGATTCGCATGCTCAGCCCGAGATTCGTGCCGGCCGCGCCCCGATTTCGAACCCGGAGACGAAGGAGCGCGAAGCCGTGGGACGCGTCTCCAGCATCTTCTCCGATGCCGGAGGCTTTAGCTGGAGCAGTTTCCGCATCCCTGCGGCGGGCCGTTACCGCCTCAGAGTGAAAGGCTACACCATCTGGGTAAGCGGCGGCGGCGTAGACCACTGGAACTTCACCGGGTTCGGACCTGAAAAGGTGGCTTACTTGTATCAACCCACTTACCACCGGCCCAATCCCGACGAAGTCTGGACCGGCCGGCGCGACGAACCGATCGGCGTCTACGCGCAGAGCTCCGGCCAATCCCGCCCGCTGGCCGCTTTCGATTTCACGCCCGAACCATCGGTTCGCGAGGTGGAAGTCGTGCTCAGTCCGAACGAAGTGATCCAGACCGACGCCATGCGGCTTTTCCGGACCCGCGTCAATGGGAGCGAGGAGGAGTATGTCAACCCGCTCGCGCGCCAAGACGGCATGCCGGGCGTCGCCTTCCAGTGGCTCGAAGTCGAAGGGCCGCTCTACGACGAGAACCCGGCGGCGGGCTACCGCCTGATGTTCGGCGATCTACCGATGCGCCGCCTCGAAAAAGGGGAAACGGGCGGCATCACGGTTCAGACGCTCGCTCCGCCGCCTTCACCTTCAGACGGAGGCGGAGGACGCGGCCGCTTCGGCCCGCGAATGCAAGATGTCGCGGTGGAGGTCGCCAGTGACCATCCGCGTGATGAAGCCGAGCGCCTGATCCGTGCATTCCTCGCGCGAGCGAACCGCCGGCCGGTCGAAGAGGCAGACGCCAGGCGATTCGTCGAGCTCTTCAACCAGCAGTTCCAACTCGGCCACGGCTTCACGCAATCCCTGATCTCCGCCTACACCGCGATCCTCTGCTCGCCGGGCTATTTGTACGTCCAGGAAGCGCCCGGCCGGCTCGACGATTACGCCCTCGCCACGCGCCTCTCTCTATTTCTCTGGAACTCCCCGCCGGACGCCGAGCTCCGTGCTTTAGCAGTGCAAGGGCGGCTCCGCAATGCCGAAATCCTGCGAGCGCAAACCGATCGTCTGCTCAATGACCCAAGGTCCCGCCGGTTCATCGATGCGTTCACCGACTACTGGCTCGACCTCCGCAAGATCGACGATAGCTCCCCCTCCACTACGCTTTACAACGATTACGAACTCGACGATCCACTCAAGCTCGCCGCCGTCGAAGAAACGCGACTGTTCGTACACGAGATGTTCAACCGGAACCTTCCGGCGCGCACCATCGTCGATTCCGACTTCACCTTCCTCAATGAGCGACTCGCGAAACATTACGGCATCCCCGGCGTCAACGGAGTCGCTATGCGCAAGGTCACGCTGCCGAAAGATTCGGTCCGCGGCGGAATCATGACGCAGGCGAGTGTCCTGAAGGTCACGGCGAACGGCACCACGACGTCGCCGGTCCTGCGCGGCGTCTGGATCATGGAACGCATTCTCGGATTCCACACTGCGCCGCCCGCGGGCGTGCCGGCTCTGGAGCCGGATATCCGAGGCGCGGTCACGATCCGTCAGCAGCTCGATCGGCACCGCGCCGATCCAACTTGCGCTTCGTGCCATCGTAAGATCGATCCCCCGGGATTCGCGCTGGAGAGCTTCGACGTCATGGGCGGTTGGCGCGACCGCTATCGCGCATTCGCCGAGAGTGTCAAGCCGGAATCGGGTATCGGCCTTTCGGGTCAGCCGTTCGCCTTCCACTACGGACTGCCGGTGGATTCCGCCGGCGCGCTTACCGATGGCCGCACATTCCAAGGTATTCGCGAATTCAAACAGCTCCTGCTCGATCACGAGGAGCGAAGCGTGGCACGAAACTTCGTCAGCCAGCTTGTCACCTACGGTACGGGCGCGCCGGTCGGCTTTTCGGATCGCAAAGAGGCAGACGGAATCCTCGAACAAAGCCGCGGCTCCGGCTACGGAGCCCGCGACATCGTGCATGCGATCGTAGAGAGCGATCTTTTCCGCAACAAATGACGGGCAAAAGATGTTGAAGACAACCAGATATACTCGACGTCCCGATCGCACTATCTCTCGCCGGACGATGCTGCGAGGCGTGGGGGTCGGCATGGCGCTCCCGCTTCTGCGCGCGATGTTTCCGGCGACAGCACGCGCACAGTCCACCGCCGGGCCACGCCGCATGCTCGCCGTCTGCAATAACCTTGGGCTCCTGCCGGGCGAGTTCTTCCCCGCCGATAGCGGCGCCGGCTATACGCCCTCGAACTACCTCAAAATTCTTCAGGACTACCGCCAGGACTTCACGGTCTTTTCGGGCGTTTCGCACCCCAATGTGGATGGTGGACACCCGGCTGACATCAGTTTCCTCACGGCAGCCCCGCACCCGGCAAGCAGTTCCTTCCGCAACACCATCTCGCTCGACCAATACATCGCCGAGCGCATCGGCAACCAGACGCGCTTTCCGTCCCTGACGCTGGCCGTCAACACGGGGAGCCGCTCGCTCTCCTGGACGGGTAACGGCGTCGCCATCCCGCCGGAACAAAGCGCTGCCGGTGTATTCCGCCAGATGTTCATCCAGGGCAGCCCCAAAGAAGTCGAAGCCAAAATCGCCGAGCTCGATACCGGCCGCTCCATTCTCGACGCCGTAGCCGGCCAGGCTCGCGACCTCGAACGCAGCGTGGGTGCCGCCGACCGCGCGCGTCTCGATCAATATTTCACTAGCGTCCGCGAACTGGAAAACCGCCTGCAGCAATCGAAGGGCTGGGAGCGAAAACCAAAACCGGTGGTGAAGGAGCCTGAACCGCAGGACCCCGCCAGCCCCGCGCAGTACATGGCGAAGGTTGCAAACATGTACCGCCTCGTGCGCCTGGCCTTTGAAACCGATTCCACGCGGGCAGTCACTCTGATGCTGGACAGCGTCAGCACCCCGGTGGTGGAGATCAAAGGCGCCACCATCAGCGACGGTTACCACAACCTTTCGCATCACGGAAAATCAGAGGCGAAGCTGGCTCAGCTTCGCGTCATCGATTCCTGGCACATGCGCCTGCTAGCGGATCTGTTCCAAGGGCTGAAAGGCGTTCAGGAGAACGGCGAAACGCTGCTGGACCGCGGCATGGTCCTCTACGGCTCGAACCTTGGCGATGCCAATGCCCACTCCACGTCGAACATGCCGGTGCTCCTGGCGGGCGGCGGCTTCCGTCACGCCGGTCACCTCGCCTTCGACCGCAACCAGAACTATCCGCTTCCCAACCTGTTCGTTTCCATGCTCCAGCGCATGGGAATCGAGGCCGGCAAGTTCGCCTCCTCGACGGGCACCATGTCAGGCCTCGAGATGACGAAAGCATGATCGCCGCCCCACGAGTGCTGGTGCTGTTGGGCGCGGCCGCTTACGCCTGGTCCGCCAGTGAAGTCGTGGTGGACTTCGAAAATGCCGTTCCCCTGCTGGACGACGGCAAGGCCAACCGCATCTCGCGATGGGAAGAGAAGGGCGTAGTCTTCACGCTTGCTCGCGAACCCCAGCAGACGAAAGCGAAGGGCATGCTGATGTTCTTCACCCATCTTTCCACCGGCCACAAGGGAATCGTCTGCGCGATGGCGACCGAGCCGATTCCGGTCCGCGCCACTTTTCCGAAACCGGTCTCTTCCGTTACCGTCTCCTTTTGGGGATCCACCGGAACACCCGCCGTGCTCGAAGCATTCGACACCGAAGGTAAGGTGCTCGACCGCGCCAGTCTCGAATCTGTTCCGAACCGGAAGGCCCCGGGCGAGCCGGTCCCTATCTTCACCATGAGCGTGAAAGCCAGCCGCATCGCCTATATCCAGTTCTCCGGCCCGCGGGAAGGCGAATACCTCGCTGCGGACGAGGTGCGGTTTACGCCAATCGACGGCGATCGGCATTGAGATCGGCATTTACCACTCCGCAACTGATCCATCGTGGTGAAAAACGCGTGCCATCGGGCGCGTACCAGCGAAGGGATATTTCTTGAGTGCGTCCTCGGTGAGCTCGAAGCCCAGACCCGGTTTCTCTGGCAGCGGGTACTTGCCATTCACCATGCGCATTGCCGGGAATCCGAACCACTCCTCCCAAACCTTATCGCGTGTCTGAGGGACTGCCTGCCCGCAGCATTCCTGGATCAGGAAATTGGGAATCGATGCGTCCACATGGAGCGAGGCCAGCATCCCGATAGGCCCTTCGCACGCATGAGGCGCCATCGAAATCGACGAAAGATCTGCCATGGCGGCCACCTTCCATAACGCCGTAATGCCGCCTACGTGGTTGGCGTCGGTCTGAACGATGTCCACCACGGCCTGCTCGATGATTTCGCGCACTCCGTGAGCAGCCACCAGGCGCTCGCCGGTGGCAATCGGCGTCCGCACGCGCTTCGCGATGCGCCCCATCGCCCAGGCGTTTTCCGGCGGGCAGGGCTCTTCGACCCAGAGCAACTCCAGCGGATCTAATTCCTTGATGATGACCGATGCTACGGTGGGGCTGGTCTTGGCGTGAAAATCGACTGCGATATCGATGTCCGGGCCCAACCCCTCGCGCAGCATCTGCACGTGGCGAATGGCATCGGTTATTTTGTCGTTGGTCTCAATCCATTCGTAATAATCCGGCAGGCCCCCTTTGAATGCGGTGATCCCTTGCGCGCGGGCGGTCTCGCGCAGCCGCTTCAAATCGTCGAGTGTCCGCGCGCTGGCGACATAATAACCCCGCACCCCTTCCGGATCGTTGGGGCCGCCAAGGAGCTTGTAGACGGGCACTCCCAGGATCTTGCCGCGCAGGTCCCAGAGCGCCTGATCGATGGCGGAAATCGCCGAACCAATCACCGGGCCCGCACGATAGAAGCTATGGACATACATCGACTGCCAGTGGTGCTCCACGGGCATCGGATCGGCGCCGATCAGGAACTCGCGGAAATCGTTAATGCAGGCCATTACCGAGCCGGCCTTGCCTTCCAAAGTTCCCTCGCCCCAGCCAACCAGCCCGTCGTTGGTTTCCAGCTTCACGAATACGTACGGCCGATCGGGCGGCGCTCCGGGAACGGTCACGCCGAATGTCTTGAGGTTTGTGATCCTCACTTTAGAGCCGACAGCGGCAAGGGAGTTCGCCCCGGGCGGCATCGCGGTCTGGGATTGCATGGCGCAGTCGCAGAACGATAGCGACGGACGGCGTTCTGGCGCTCCCATCAATTTGCTGCCCGCCACCGTACCGGCACCGGTCAGAAAACGACGCCGGTTCATTCTTCCGTACTCCGATATTCGCTGAATACTGCTTCGTTCACTTGGATTCCTAACCCCGGCCCGCGCGGCAGTTGGAGATATCCGTCTTTGACCGCTTCAACGGACTCGCCCGCCAGCCGAGCGCGCATCTGGCGGTCCTGTTCGGCAATCGCCAGGGGCAACTGTTGGATGAAAAAATTCGGCAGGCTGGCCGCCAGGTTCAGGGCGGCGGCAGTCGCGATCGGCCCGCCGTTGTGAAAGGGAGCAACCGCCACGTAGTATGTCTCCGCCAGCGCGGCGATTCGCCGAATCCGCGTGATGCCGAAGCAGGCAATATCGGCGCGGATCACGTCGATGGCATCGCTGCGCAGCAGGTCTTGAAAAACTCCGGCTTCCTCTGCAAACCGTCCAAAACCCACCGGAGTCACATTCTCAGCCGCGATCCGGTATGCCGCGGCCAGATTCGAAAGCTGGCAGGGCTCGTCAAACCACAGCAGATGCGCCGGCTCGAACGCCGCTGCAAGACTGGAGGCGTCGCCGGGAGTGAGCCTCCCGCCTGCGTCCAGTACAAAGTCGCTGCCTTGCCCCGCCGCCGAGCGAACCGTGTCGAGCCGTTGCCGCGTCGCGGATAACAAAGTAGCGCTGTGGTTGCGGGCTGCAGTTTGCGGAACCGGAATCAGGAAAGCCTTTTGACCACCCGTCCGGGCCTGACTGACCGCGACCGCCAGCGCTTCGTCCGTATCGCCTTCGATTTGCACCAGCGCTCGCGCCTGGTTTCTCGTCGGGCCGCCCAGCACCTGGTAGACCGGAGCATTGGTAAATTTTCCGAGCGCGTCGAGCATGGCCATATCCAGCGCGGCAAGCGCGGGGCGCGAGGCCGTCAAACCTCGCCGGATCGTCTCGAAACTGCTCGCCTCTTTCCCGTGGATCGCGCCGCGCAAAGCCGCAAGGTCCGCCTGGGAAATGCGCGCACACTCGCCATAACCCACGGCTCCCGAGCGGGTCCGCAACCGAAGGATCGTATAGGCGCGCTTCGAAACAGGCTCCCGGACCGGAAACGCGTCCAGCGCGACCATTTCGAGCTGAGGATTCAGAGGGCCCGGCATGCCGCGCGCAAGCGCACTCCTTGCTGGAACCGGATCACAATCCGGCATCCCTCGGGGTCACGGTCTCGCACTCCAGGCCGGTCTTTTGGTATCGAATCGCGTACACCAGACAGTTCCCACCTCGCCATTTGGGGTATCGTGCCACGGAAGGCAGCACCGAGGTAGGTTTGGTACCGTGTGGCGGGCGCAACTCGAACCGGTCCATCAGCTTGCCTGCGCTTGGGGCACCCCGCGAAGCGCCCGATTAACCGTTAGAACTGCTGTTAGGTGCAGGGGCATTTGCAGGATCCGGAGTATAGGCAAGTTATGTTTGCATCTCGAACTTTTTCAATGGTTTGGCCGTGCCAGCTTCTTTGCTACACCACGAATGCTATCGGGCGTCTTCGGTGACTTCGATGCCGTTCACGCATGCCATCCCCACCACCGGCACGAACGAGAGGTTGATCTTGCCTTGAGCGTTGGGCCGGATCCCGGAGAAGGATCGGTCGATTGGCCGGCCTTCGCCGCCGGCCTCCTTGAAAATATCGAAGTTGCGGACCAGGGCGACGCCGTTGCAGTACACGTCGAAAAGGCGGCTGCCAACGCCTCCCATGCCCCTGTTCCGTTTGCCGTAGTGGCCCTCGCAAAATTTCAGCGTGACCCGGTATTTCCCTTCCGCGACGGGCAGCGCGTAGGAAAAATTGCCCCATCGTTCGCTGGTGTAGAGCTCGATCTCCGGCGCCGCCGAATTGCTGTCCTGAGCCGGATTGGTACGACGAACCAGGGCATTGCCGCCCAGGAAATACGAGTCGGCCTGCCATTCCTGCCCCGCGGAGTTCTTCCAGGAAGCGGTCCAACCCGCACGAATTCGGAGCGGCCTGACTTTGCCTGAAGTAACCGGCAGTACCTCGATGGCGCTGAGGATCGCGGTACCTCTAACCGGAGAAAAGGTCAAGTGGAGGAGCCCGTCCTCGTCCGGTGAGATATTGCGAAAGACCCGCTCATCGGAGGTGTTGACGCCGTTGGCATCAGCGACCACATCGAAGAAATCCAGGAGGCGTTTTCCATTCGCGGAGACGTGAAACACGCGCTGCCCCTCGCCGCTCGATTCGGCGCTGATGAAGTCCGCCAAGCCCGTCTCTGCGAAGTGAAGGTGCAGTTCATAAGAGCCCGGTTTCAAGGGAATGGCATATCGAAAATCGCCCTGACGCAGGTGGCGATAAATATCGGGGTCCAAAGTGCGAACGATTCGTTCCGACGGATGAACCAGAACCGAGCCTCCCGAAAAGAAGCGGTCCGGGCCCCAGGTCCGTCCGCTACGGTCCACAGAGGGATTCGCGGCGCCCACGATCATCCGCAGATCATCACCCGCGAACAACGTACCCGTTGCGCCCGGAACTGCTCCGGCACCGGTCTCGGCGGAGGTAGGCTTGACCCCTGCCCACTTCGACCAGGACAGGGTGCCGGCGACTGCCAGGACGGCCAACGCCCAAGGGACCATGGTACGTATGAAGCGGCTCCGTGGCTGAGGAAGTTGCGGCACGGCCACGACTGGTTCCGCAACCGGCAACTCAGGGACTCGTGAGTCTGCCGCAGCCGCATCGGCGACCGGCGTTTCCCACCGGAAACCGGCCCTGTAGGAACCCGCCGGCAAATCGATCCTCACCGGGTGAGGATTGCCGTTCTCGGCGACGTAGTGCTGCGCCAGCCGTTTGCGAACTTCGTTTGCGGTCACGCGAACAATCGTGTGCTGGCCAGGATCGAAGTCCTGCGGGAGTTGAAATAGATCCACTCCGATCGAACGTTCCTTTAGAGATCCGCTCGGACCGTGAATGGTGTGTTCAACGATGTACTGGAGGAACTCGCGGCTTCGCTTGCTGGTCCGAAAGGAAGCACCCTCCAGCAAATGGGTGAGTTCCGCCCGCACAGCCTGCTCACGGACTTCGTCGAGTTCTGTCGCTTCGCCCCCGCACATCTCGCTTGGGGCCAATCATATCACACCTGATTGAGCGGTCCGGGAGGGAGCTCAGGACACTTGGCTAACCGTTAAACCGCGGAATCAACCGGGCTGCAGCATGACCCCTAAGTTCAAGATTTGGCAGGTCTTTTAACACGTAAACCGTATGATACCTATCGCCCGGCGGGGTTGCGCGATAGCATACCGACGATCAGAGGGATGTCTACGTCTCAAAGCCATGCCGCCGGCGGAATAAGCTGGTGAACCGGCCGGTTTTTTGACCTGAGGGGAACGATTGCCGTCCGCAATCCGACATCACTCTCAAGAGGAGGACCGCATGCGTCGCCACCACGTCCGAGGCCTCGCGTCTCGTGTATTTTGGACTAGCGCGATTTTTGTGCTGACCGCTATTCCCGGCACGGCTCAAACCCTGGGTCAGGTAACCGGGCGAATTACCGATTCCTCGAACGCCGCTGTCGGCGCAGCCACGGTCACCCTGGTAAATACGGCGACCAATGCGGTGCGAAACACCCTTTCCACGGAAGACGGCGACTACACTTTCCCGTCCGTTTCCCCCGGCATCTACAACTTAAGGGCGGAGCGGCCCGGCTTCCGTATCGCGGCGGCGAACCATCTCGAAGTTCAGGTGCAGCAGACCGTCCGCCAGGACCTCACGCTTGAAATCGGACAGGTAAGCGAGTCAGTGGAGGTTTCCGCTTCCGCGGACCTTCTGCAGACCGAAAACCTGGCGATGGGGACCGTGGTCGAAAACAAGATGCTCACGGAATTGCCGCTCTCCGGACGCAACTACCTGAGCCTGGTCGCGCTCTCTTCCAACGTCGACACGCTTTCACCTTCCGCCGGCCAGGCCGGCTCTCGACAGGGCGGCGACCGCGCGTCCCAATCGATCTCAGCGGCTGGCCAGCGGATCATGTTTGACTACTACACGCTGGATGGCGTGAATAACACCGACCCCGATTTCAATACCTACGTCACCCTGCCCTCCATTGACGCGATCCAGGAATTTAAGGTGCAGACCGGCATCTATCCCGCCGAGTTCGGCCATCAGGCGACCCAGATCAACGTCGTGACCAAATCGGGAGGCAACAGGTATCACGGCGCGTTGTTCGATTTTCTGCGAAATGATAAGTTCGACGCCGTCCCCTATCAGTTCGGCACCGTCCACCCCGTGAAGTCGCCTTTCAAGTGGAACGATTATGGGTTCGAGCTGGATGGCCCCGTGCGCATCCCGAAGATCGTGAACGGACGGAATCGCCTGTTCTTCATGGCGAACGACGAGTGGAAGACACAGCGGTCGCACAGCCAGACGAATTACACGCTGCCCACGGCCGCTGAGGAAAAGGGTGACTTCAGCGCCTTTTCCGCCACGATTTACGACCCGGCGACTGGCGGTGCTACCGGAGCGGCGAAGACGCCGTTCCCGGGCAACATGATCCCCGCCAACCGGCTGGATCCGATCTCCCAGAAGTTTCTCAACTATTATGCGGCCGCCGTGTTGCCCACCTCTACCAACAATTACCCGTTCGTCACAAGCGCCCCTAATAACCGCGATGGTTTTACCCTGCGCATGGACTTCGTGGAGTCATCCAAATCGCAATGGACGGGCCGCTATAGCTGGGGCGACGAAAACCAATCCTCGAACGGCCTGGGCGGAATCGGAGCCAAGATTCTGACGAATTACGAACAGTACCTCGGGACCAATACCCGCACACTGACCCCGCGGCTCGTCAACGAAGCGCGGTTCGGCTACACGAGGATCTACAATTCCACAGGTACGTTGTCCGCGGGTGCGAACAATGCCGTGGGAGCGCTGGCGATCCCGGGCCTGAATCCCGGCGATCCGGCCACGTGGGGCATTCCCGCCATTTCACTCAATGGCGATGGGTTCAGCGGCATCGGCGACAACACCGACGGTCCGTATGTGATCCAGGACAACTCGCTGCAGTTCGTGGACAACGTCTCCTGGACCCGCGGTAAGCACCAGTTCCGCGCCGGCTTCGAGTTCAACCGTCAGAACTTCAACCAGGTCGGGAACCAGTTCTCGCGCGGCAATTTCGTCTTCCAGCCGAACGCCACCCAGAGCCCGACTCACACTGGCGGGGATGCGTTTGCCGAGTTCCTGCTGGGCGATCTCTATCAGTCTACGGTCGCGGTGGCCATCGCCAGCGCCCAATATCGGCGCAATACCGTGGGAGCCTTCGTCGACGACACCTATCGCATCACACCCAAGCTCACGCTGTCTCTCGGTTTGCGCTACGAATTGACTCCACCGTGGGTCGACCAGCTTGGGAATGACTTCACGGTAGCCCTGCCGACGCTTTACTTTGGGCCACAGGCGCCACGATCGCAGTGGCCGTATTTTGTGCGCCAGGGCACGTGCAGCAATCCGTACCAGGGGCTCGCAATCAACTGGACTGACACCACCGGCGCGGCCGGCACGCAGGCTTCGCCAGCGCCCGTGTGCAGCAACGGCTCATTTCCCAACGCGCTGATGCAGACGGATTATCGCAACTGGGCGCCGCGCGTCGGTATTTCGTGGTCGCCGGATACCAAACTGGTGGTCCGCGCCGGCGTTGGCGTTTTCTACAACCAGGACATCGGCAACGCCTACTTCGATATGGCCCGCAACATCGCGGGCCGCGTGACGCAAACCTCCGGACAAAACGGTGGGACGGTGGGCGTGCCCAATCTTTTCTACAGCAATGCCGTTCCGGGCGGCAGCGGCGCCGTTGCGCAGATTCCGCCGCCATACGCCTACGCGATGGCCTATGACCACCGCACCTCGTACACCATGCAGTACCTCCTCAATGTGCAGCGCCAGTTCGGTCAGCGGACTGTGATCGAGGCCGGCTATCTGGGCAACCAAAGCCATCATCTCTATGGTTTCCAGGACGCGAACCAAGCCATCCCCTACGGTTACCTGGGCAACGGGGCCTCCACGCCGGTTGCGTCGCGCCTCCCTTACCTCAATTACGGCGTCATCCAACTGGTTGACGATGGCGGCAACGGCGTATACCACGCGTTCACGTTGAAAGTCACCCGACGTTTCGGCGAGGGACTCAGTGTCGTCAACTCGTATACGTTCTCCAAGTCGATTGACGATACAAGCGGCATCCGCACTCAAGGGTTCGATACGCTCTTCCCGCAAAACAGCGATTGCATCGCCTGCGAGCGCGGCCTCTCTTCCTTCGACGTGCGCCATCGCTCCGTTACTTCTATCCTCTACGATCTTCCGTTAGGCAAAGGAAAGGCGCTGAACCTTCAGAACGCGGTGCTGAACGGGATCGCGGGCGGCTGGCAGACCGGCGGCATCATCACGCTGCAGACCGGCGTTCCCGGCACGCTGAGTATCGGAGGAGTCGATAACGCGGCCACCTCCGATGGCGGTTACGACCGGCCCAATTCGACCGGCGCGAGCGTCTTCGCGGCCGACCGCACACCATCGCGGTGGCTCAATCCCGCGGCGTTCACCGAGGCTCCTCCCGGTTTATTTGGATCGGTTGGCCGCGACACCATCGAAGGTCCGGGGATCTTTAATCTCGACATGGAGGTGCACAAGCAATTCCACATGCCGTACCGCGAAGGTCACGTGCTTCAGTTCCGCCTGGAGGCCTTCAACGTCCTCAACCACCCGAACTGGGGCATGCCGACCCTCAACATTCTTTCGGGCGCGGCCTTTCCCGGACAGCCGGGGACGAACGCGCACCAGAATTTCGGCGTCGTCAACGGCACCCAGACCAATATGAGACAGCTTCAAATCGGGTTAAAGTACTCGTTCTGATTGCGAACCGCGCGGCAGCGCTTTGTCGACGGGGCCGCGCACAGATTCCAGGGAACGTTGACGAATGACGCCTGGAGAAGGAAAACCATGAGACTCGTTGTGGTGATGTTGCTCGCTTGCGGCTCCTGTTGGTCGCAGGCGTCCGAGGACTGCAAGCCTTCGTCGCTTAATATTCCCGGGGCCCCGTACCCCTGTATCCATGCCGACCGGAGCGTGACGTTCCGCGTGCAGGCACCCGACGCACAGAAGGTCCAAGTGCGGCTGGGCGGCGCGCACGACATGACGAAAGGTGCGGACGGGCTGTGGATGGTCACGATTCCGTCCCAAGTTGTAGGCTTTCACTACTACAGCATCGTGATTGACGGCGCCGTCGTCGCTGACCCGGCTACCCGTACCTTCTTCGGTTCCGGCTGGGACAACAGCGGGATCGAAATCCCGGAGCCGGAGGCTGATGCCACCTATTACTCGGCCAAAGACGTACCGCACGGCCAGGTAAGCCAGCGATGGTATTACTCCAAGGTCACGGGCGCGTGGCGCCGTTGCTACGTGTACACACCCCCCGATTACGAAACTAATGTGCGAGGCCGCTACCCGGTACTCTACCTGCTTCATGGCTGGGGCGAAAACGAGCAGGGCTGGCACACCCAGGGTCACGTGGACTTTATCCTGGACAACCTCATCGCGGCGAGCAAGGCCAAGCCAATGATCGTTGTCATGGACAACCTGAACGCGGTGAAGCCGGGTGAGGACGCGAGCCTCTATGCGGCTCGGGGAGTCATCACGAAGCGTTCAATGGCGGATGTCACGCAGGCCGGCGGCGGACGCGGGGCACCGGGCGGCGGGCGCGGTGGATTCCCTTCGAACTGGGGTGGCGTATTTACGGAAATGATGTTTGCCGATCTGATTCCCACGATCGAGCACACGTACCGTGTGGCGCCCGGCCGCGAGAATCGAGCAATGGCGGGTCTCTCGATGGGCGGCATGCAATCGTTCCTCACGGTCCTCTCCAATGTCGACAAGTTCGCGTACCTCGGCGGCTTCAGCGGCAGCACCGGAGGACGCGGAGGGTTCGACCCCAAGACTTCCAACAATGGTGTATTCGCGGATGCCGAGGCATTCAATAGGAAGATGAAGGTTCTGTTCCTGGGCATCGGCTCGGTGGAAGGACCGGGAACGAAGGATTTCAGCGAGGCTTTGGCGAAGGCGGGAATCCACAATGTCTATTTCGAGTCGCCGGGCACCGCTCATGAGTGGCTGACATGGCGGCGCTGCCTCAACGATTTCGCGCCGCGGCTCTTCAAATAATTTATGAAGTACGCTCTCGCAGCCACACTCCTGGCGCTGGCTTCGCTCGCCCTGGCGCTGGACGGTCAAATCGGTATTCACGACCCGTCCACAATTGCGTTTTGTAACGGCAAGTTCTACACCTACGGCACGGGCGGCTCGTCGCTGGTCTCGGACGACGGGTGGACGTGGCGGCGCGGCGCGCCACTCCCTCGCCGTGGACTGGCGCCGGACGTGATTCATATTGGCGACCGATACTATGTGTATGTCGCGGCAAACACCGGGGCACAGCCCAAGGCTGCTATCAACCTGATCTCGAACAAGACGCTCGATCCCGACTCGCCGGACTACAAGTGGGAAGAGGGCGGCGTGGTGGCTTCGTCCGATGGCGTGGAAGATTCGAACGCGATCGATCCGGGCGTCTTTCTCGATCCGACCGACGGCCGGCTCTGGCTGGTGTACGGCTCCTACTTCGGTTATATCCGGTTGGTTGAACTCGATCCGAAAACGGGCAAGCGCCTGAACCCCACCGACATGCCTCGCAACCTCGCGGTCAACTGCGAGGCCTCGGACATGATCTATCACGACGGCTGGTATTACCTGCTAGCCACGCACGGGAGTTGCTGCCGTGGCGCCGACTCGGGCTACAACATCCGCATGGGGCGTGCCAGGAAAGTGACCGGACCCTTCCTCGACCACGAAGGCATCGATATGATCGAGGGCGGGGGCAAGTTATTCGTTGGCTCCGCCGCCCGTGTGATCGGGGCCGGCCACTTCGGGCTGCTCGATCTTGGCGATGGTGTGCAGAGGTTCTCGCTACACTATGAGGCCGATCTGGACCGAGGCGGCGCCAGCGTGCTGGATATCCGGCCGCTGTTGTGGAAGGACGGCTGGCCGGTGGCCGGTGAGAATTTGAAGCCGGGTACCTACCAGCTCGAATCGTCGCGCACGGGGACTGTGCTGGAACTTGCCGTAGAGGGCATGCCGGTCGGCGGACGGATCGCACGGGGCGGCCGCGGCGCCGGTCGCGGAGGTGGGGCGGCGCCCGGTGGCGATGGCCCAGGGCGTGGGATGTTCGCCGGGACAGGTTCGCCGATTCCGCCGCAGGACGTCGCCGAGGTATCGACCCATTGGCCGGCGGGCAATGTTGACGTCCGCATGGCCAACTATCTGAGCCAGGCACAGCAGAAGTGGGAGATCAGCGCGGTGCCGGATGCGGGCGGCTATCCCGGTTCGCCGTACTTCAAGATCACGGTCGCGGGGACGGGCCGTACCCTCGCCGCTACCGCGGATGCGGAACTGGTGGTGCTGCCCGCATTCACGGGAGCGCCCGAGCAGCTTTGGCGGATCGAACAGTTTCCGGACGGCGCCTGGCGCATCCTTCCCAAATCGACGCCCAACGCCAAGCAAGCGATGGCGCTCTCGGCACTGGGCAGCAGCTTCGCTACACTGTCGAAGTTGGATGCCACGAGCGAAAAGCAACGCTGGCTGATCAAGACGCCATGAAACCCAATCGAACACGAATCGCCGCGGCCTGGGCCTTCGCCGCCACCATCGCGATGGCGCAGGTCGCGCCGGTCACGCTGACGCCACCCGCTTCGCTGGAGAGGGCGCCGAATGCCGAGGGCTTCATCCAGCGCTGGCTGCTGCTGGAACCGATCGAGAGCAACGGCCTCACCGACAGCGCCGTTCAGGCGGCGGTGAAAAAGGAATATTTTCCCAACCAGTTCACTGTGGTTCCGCGCGACGGCGACCAGGTGACGGCAGGCACTTCGCAACTGACCTGGCACGCCGTCGATACCAGCAACTACAACGTGAACCTGTATCACTTTGCGCACGCGTTGGGTAAGCCGACGTCGAATGTGCTGTTTTGGGCGGTCACGGTGGTCAACGTACCGCAGGAGATCTCCGGGGTACGACTGGCCATCGGCTCGAACGCCGCTTCGGTGTGGTGGGTGAACGGGCAGGAGGTCATCGGCATTTACGGCGACCGGCAGACGGTGATCGACGACGGCGTGTCGAAGCGGCTGACGCTCAAAGCGGGAGCGAACATCGTACGGGCCGCGATCATCAATGGCGGCGGGGCCACCGATTTCTGCGCGCGCTTTCTCGATGCCGACGAGAAGCCGCTGAAGGGGTTCACGGTCGGACTCACCGCTCCCGGTGCGGCCCGGGCCGGAATGGCGCCACGGCCGGCGATCGAGCAGCAACTGACCTTTACGCCGTATCACGCCAGCGGCATCTACAACGTCGGCGAGACCGTGGGCTGGACCGTCACGCCGGGTCCTTCCAAGCCGGCGTACCACTTCAAATGGGCAATTCGCCGCAATAACGCGGTGGTGCTCAAAGAGGGCAAACTCGATCTCTCCTCCGGCAAGGACAAAATCGAGATTATCGGCGATCAGCCAGAGATGATTTACGCTGCCGTCGAGCCCGACGGTCCCACGAGCGACTCCAGCTACACCGGCGGCAATACCGGGCGCAACAACGGACTGTATGCTGCCGGCGCGGCGGTTGCACCCGAGAAGCTCGGACTCTCGACGCCGCGCCCGACCGATTTCGACGCATTCTGGGAAGGCAAGCTGTCGGCACAAGCCAAGATCCCCATCGATCCGGTGCTCGCGCCGGTCCAGACCGATGTGCCGGGCGTAGAACTGAACATGTTCGTTCTGGACGCCCTGGGATCCAAGGCGCATGGCTATCTCGCCAGGCCCGCAAAGGACGGGAAGTTTCCTGCGCTGATCCAACTGCAGTACGCGGGGGTGTACGCGTTGAATGCGCGGGCTGCGGCGCAGCACGCGGCGGAGGGCTGGCTGTTTCTGAACGTCGACTCGCACGACAAGCTGCCGTCCGACCCGTCCGGAAACATTCCGCGAAACTACCAGGCGGTCGGCAATACGGATCGCGAGAAGTCGTATTTTCTGAACATGTATCTGCGGGATTCGCGGGTTCTGGATTATCTGTTGACGCGGCCTGACTGGGACGGCAAGACGATCGTGCTGACGGGAGGCAGCATGGGCGGGCAGCAGAGCCTGATGCTCGCCGGTCTGCGTCCGGAAAAGATCAGCGCGGTGCTGGTCTGTGTGCCCGCCGGTGCAGATACGAACGGCGATCTTCACGGGCGAAAAGCAGGCTACCCGAACTGGCCTCCCGACAATCCGGACGCGATGAAGACCGCGCTCTACTTCGACACCGTCAACTTCGCCTCGCACATCAAGGCTCCGGTGATGGCGGGCATGGGATTCATCGACACCATCTCGCCGCCTGCCGGTGTGTGGACTGCACTGAATCAGATTCCCGGCCCGAAAGAGCCCTTGCCGATGATCGAGTCGGAGCACGATAACCTTACGCCCCAGAAAGGGCGGGCCTGCCCGGCGCGAACGAGAGAACTGCTCGACGCACTGGCGAAGGGCGGCGAGTTCCACCCCAACGGAAGGAAGCAATGAACCGAAGGAGACGCCACTTGAGACTACTCTTCGCCGCCGCGCTGGCTGCGGGACTTGTGTACGGCCAGCGGGGTCCGACGCCGTATTACGAGGATACGAACAACGTGCCGGTTTCGCCCGAAGTGCACGCCGATCGAACCGTGACCTTCCGCCTCTTCGCCCCCAAAGCGAACGACGTCGTGTTGATGGGATCTCCGGGAATCCTCGAGGTGATCAAGAAGCCCATGCCGCTGGTGCGTGACGACAAGGGCGTGTGGAGTTTGACGGTGGGTCCCCTGCCCCCGGGTTTCTACACCTACGGATACGCGATCGACGGTGGACTGCGGATGCCGGATCCGTCGAACCCGGATCTGGAGATGCGCCGCTGGGGGCCCACCAGTCTGTTCATCGTACCGGGCGAGGAGAAGGCTGTCTTCGAAGAACGCAAGGTGCCGCACGGCACCATGCACGTGAACTTCTACGATTCGCAGAATCTGGGGTCGGAGCGCATGGTGTATGTGTACACGCCGCCAGGGTACGAGTCGGGCAAGGCGAAGTATCCGGTGCTGTATCTGTTGCACGGCAACGGGCAGATCGAGGCCTCGTGGACGTGGACCGGTCGCGCCAACGTCATCATGGACAACCTCCTCGCGGACGGAAAGATCAAACCGATGATCGTCGTGATGCCGTACGGGCATGTGCCGCGCGAAATCAAACCAGCATCGGCTGCGCCCCCGCCTGCGAACGATCCGGCTGCAATTGAGAAGGAACTGCTCACCGCCGTAAAGCCGATGGTGGAGAGCAAGTACCGCGTGCTAACGGACCGCAATCACCGGGCGATCGGCGGACTGTCGATGGGCGCCGCACAATCGCTATCGATCGGGTTGCACAATCTGGATCAGTTTGCCTACGTCGCTGCCTTCAGCGGCGGCGGCAATCGAGCGGAATGGGAGAAGGCCGATCCGGCGATGCTGAATCAGAAACTCAAGGTGCTTTGGATCGGGTGCGGCACCGACGACCCCGGATACAATGGCGTCAAAGGCATGGACGACCTGCTCACGAAGAAAAACGTGAAACATGTCTGGAACCAGTCAGGCGGCGGACACAGTTGGCCGAACTGGCAGGTGTACCTTTCGAAATATGCACCGCTGCTGTTTCGCGACTGAGCCTGAATGCATGGAAAATTTGGCCGCGATGCGTCCTGCGCTCTTGCGGTTCACCGGCGGCAATTACCTCGAACTTCGATCGCGCCAAGACCTACCACGGCCGCTACGCTCAGTTTTATAGACAAGCAAAGCGAAGCACCTCAAGTTGCAACGTCGTGGATGACCACGACTATGCGGAGAGAAGCGGTGAGCGTGCGCGTCTCACCACTCCGAGAGTGGCTCGCACTTGCAGAGTCTCGAACCCTCCGGCTCCGATCGAGGCGGAGTTTTGGCCGGGCGGGAGACCCGTGAACGTGTAACTCCCGCGGTGTTCGTGTTGGCGTTATAGTCGATCCCGGTGGCAGCGGCGTGAATGCTTACTTTGGCGTTCGGGACGACGCTGCGGCTTGCCTCCGTGACCACTCCCGTTAGACTGGTACGAGCGATTCGCGTGGCGGCTCTCGAAGATCGGAGTTCGACAATGAATGACCAAACAACAGCCGGAGCGGGCGGTCCCGAGGCACCGCCGGAACCGGCGCGTGCTGACCCGATCGCGGGAGAGCTCGTCACGGAGACGTTCGAGTACGACGGTGGGCGGCAGGTCACGGTATACGTCCCGCCGGATCCCCCCGAGGCAGTCGTGTTCGCCGCTGACGGTCAGAGGATCTCGCAGTGGGGCGGGTACCTTGAAGCGGCGGACGTACCGTCCACGATGATCGTCGGTGTACACGGGCTGGCCGATGAGATGCCGCGGCTCCAGGAGTACTCACCGGTCTTTGACGCGGAACGGTTCGCGGCACACGAGAGGTTTTTCGTCGTGGACGTCGGCCGGTGGGCGCGGTCGCGGTTCGGAGTGGACCTGCCCGCCGAACGCACCGCGGTGTTCGGTGTCTCGGCGGGTGGTGAGCTCGCGCTCGCCCTTGGGCTTCGGCATCCGGACGTCTACGGTGCGGTCTTCTCCGGCTCGCCGGGCGGGGGTTACAAGCCGACTGGCGTAATGCCGAATTGGATTCCGCGCGTGTACCTCGTCGCCGGCACGCTGGAGCCTTTTTTCCGAGACAACGCGACCCGGTGGTCGGTGGCGTTGCGCGATTCAGGTGCCGATGTCGTGATGAGGGAGCGGGTCGCGTCGCACGGCGAGGCGCTGTGGCGAGGAGAGTTCCCGCTGATGGTGGCGTGGGCGTTTGGACGATGACGCATCGCGTTCGGTCGCCGGCCGCGCGCCCCGTTCCGGTTAGGCGAGGGGCACGTGTGTCGATGACGAACAACGCATTTGACGCCGCCTCCGAGGTCTACGTCGAAGCCCGCTCGTTCCTTGAGCAATCCGGCTTCCGCGGTGGACGAAACTGCCGGTCTCTAGCCGCGGATTGCATTTCGCCGCTCTCGGCCGCTTTCCTGAGAGGAAGGGTAACGATCGACTTTGACTTGCTTGAGTTTTCCCTCGATTCGCTCGTCGTTCTTGAGTTCGATCGTGCATGCTGACACAGCCTCGGGCGCGAAAACGGATTTTGGGCGGAATTTGGAGGACTCCTGGGGAATCCACGCGGACCAGAGGTCCGCCCCGCAATTATTGGTTGGACACGGTGAATTGAGCCATCTTCGCGGCAACACTGGCGAGGGAGTTGGCGGCGTCGACCAGGGTGGTGCGATTGGCCTCGGGAAGGGTGCCGGCGCTCTGGAGAGCGGCCAGAATGCGGCGTTCTTCGGCGTACGCTTCGGCTGCGGCATCGAGAGCTTTGATCCTGGCGGGTCCCTCGGCGGAGTTGGCAGTCAGCAAACGATACAATCCCAATCGCCCGACAGCCTCGGCGAGGTCAACCTGCGAGGACGGCTGGGAATCCGCGGCCTGGCGCCCCAGATCGACCGCTTTATCGGCGGCTTCCAAACACGCGGCGATGGGATAGAGGACGTTGGTCAGTTGGATGGTGTACTGGTGCCACCCGCGGGCGAGTTCCTGCCGGATGTGCGCTGGAGTGGCATCTCCCCGGGGCATGAGGGCCTGGTAGTCGCCCTGCTCGCCGGCGATCAGCCACTGGAGGCGGACACCCTCCGCCCGAAAGTTGCGGATCTGGGCCGCCCAATCGGCGCGGGCAGAGTCGGAATCGGCTAGAGCGGCTTGGTGGGCGATGGCCTCCTTCATCCGGCGTAGGGCCTCTTCGCGGTTGCCGAGCAACTCGTCGAGGAAAGCGATGCGGCGCTCGGCATCGGCCAGGTTTTGGAGCGCGGTACGGTCGTCGGCATGCTCCGAACGGAATTTCGCGGCTTCCGCGCGGCTCTTCTCGAAGGAATCGAGCGCGCTCAGCCAGGAAGCGTGGGCTGCCTCGGGCTTGCCGAGGCGCGCTTGGAGCGAGCCGATTTTCGCCTGGGTCAGGCCCTGGTTCAGCCAATAGGTGGCATCCTTGCGCGGGTTGGCGCCCTCGATCAGCAGAATCTTGCGAGCGGTTTCCAGGCCCTCTTCGATCAACCCGCTGTTGACGAAAGCGGATTCGGCGGCGCGATAAGTGACGACCAACTCGGTACGATAGGCCTCGTTATTGGGTTCCGACCGGTGCAGCGCTTCAAGGACCGGGAGCACGCGGCGGCACAACGGCAGGCTCTCCTGAGGTTCGTCCCAGAGAACCAGGCCGCGGATGGAGTAGAGATACAGGTCGGCCCACTCTCTTTTGACGGGCCCGGAGTCGATGTTCTCAATAGGCTTGGCATCCAAAACTGCTGAGGTACGGCGGTAGCCGGCCAGGCTTTCCTCGCGGCGTCCCGCGGCGCGGAGGGCGCTCCCCAGGTTGGTGTACGAGAGAGCCAGGAGGGCTGTGCGATTGAGATCGCCGGGCTGAAGGGCGGCCAACTTCGCGGCGATGTCCACGCCGCGCCGGGCGGTTTCGATGGCGTGGTCGGAATCGCCCAGACTGTTGTAGGCATTCCGCAAGGAGAAAAGCGCGTTCCACAGATACTGGGCCGCGGAATAGTCACGGGGCGCGGCGGCATATTCGGCTTCCGCATAGGGGAGAGACTTGAGGGAAGCCTCGATGGCGGCTCGATAATCGCGCCGCGCCAGATAGGCGCTAGAGAGGTGGGACCAGGTCAACGACAGCGTGTGCTGGGCATCTTTCGATCGGGCGTTTCCTGGCGAGACGCGCAGATAATCGGCGATGGCGAGCCGGTCTTCGGCAATAGACACATCCGCGCGATTCATAGCCGCGGCGGCGCGGGCGGCGGCGGCATGCGCATCCGCGCGCATGGTCCATTCTTCATCGGTGAGCTGCCCGGCGGCGCCGAGGCGTTCGGCGTCCTGAATGGCCTCGCGAAAAGTTTCCATGGCGCCGGCCCGGTCTCCTGCCGCCAACTGAGCATTCCCCACCTGCACCAATTCACCCGCCAGGCTGCGCGCATAAAGCGCCCTGCCGGGATGATCGCGCACCAGGGTTCGATACAACGACGCGGCAGTCCGGAAATGAGCGAGGGTGGTGGCGAGGTCTCCCTGCGCGCCGGCTAAAGATCCCATCTGAATGTGAAGGCGCGCGACGGATACCGCGAAATCCGGGTTTTCGGGATGCGCCGACACCTGTTCCTCCTGCGGCGCCAGGGCCTGGCGCAGTTGCTCCATGCCTTCGGCGTTGCGCCCGGTGTTCACCAGGACGGTCCCCAAAAGACTGCGCGCCTGGCTCAACTCTAGTTGGAGGCCGGCGTTGTGAGTATCGGCCGCCGACAATTGGGACTGTATGTCCACGGCCTCGCGCGCCCGCGAGATCCCGTCAGCGAAACGAGCATGCAGCATGAGCTGGATTCCCATGTAGCCCAGGGCGACGCCGCGATCCCTCTGATAGCGCACATTGGCGGGCTCCTGCTGGTGAAGCGCCTCGAGTCCGGAGAGCACGCTGGTGAGGAGCTCCATGGCCCGATCGCCATCCTTCTGCGTGAGCGAAATCGCCAGCTTGCTTTGGGCAGAGTAAAGCCTCCAGCGCGCGTCAGCGGTGGGGGCAGCTGCCAAGATCTGCTCGCGAAGCTCCACAGCCCGGGCGAACTCTTCGCGGGCAAGATATACCTCGGCCAGATCGTCCTTGGCCTCGAGGTTGGAGGGATGGGCGGCGGCCAGCATGCGGGCCGACTCAAAGGCCCGATCGTACCCGGCACGCTGTTCGCGGTCGGAATCGAGGAGTTGCGCGTAGCGCAGATAGGCCAAGGTAAGACGGTGGCGAAGGGCGCGATCGCCGGGGTTGTCGCGCACCTGGGCTTCGAGCAGGCTGGCGCTGTGTGCGTAGCTTACCCGGGCGCCGTTGAGGTCGCGGAGATTGGAGCCGTCGGGGTCCCACTGGAGTTCCCCCATCTTGAGATAGGCCGCTCCCAGTTGCTGTTGCAGGCGGACGCTGTCGGGGGTTTCGGCGGACATGCGGTTGAGGTATTCGAGACCGCGCTGCATGAGGACCTCTCGTGCAGGCATGGCGCCGGGGAGTTGGCGCACGCGGTCGTCCACCTCGAACAGCATGGAGTTGGCGAGGGCGCTCACGTCTTCGAGGCGCGATTTGGCGATGGCGCTCTGACGCAGGGCAGCCTCCTCCTGGAGACGTGCGTTAGCGGCCTGGTCTTCGGCGCGTTGCTTTTCGATAGCCGCCTCACGCCCGCGCGCCTCGGCCACGGAACGCTGCTGAATGGCGACGGCGCGTTCACGGCGGGCGATGCCGGCCTGCCAGACGGCGGCCGCGAAACCCAGCAGCAGGGCGGCAGCGGCCACGGTCGCGGCCAGGACCGCCAGCCGGTTGCGGCGCACGAACTTGCGGGCTCGATACCAGTGGCTTGGGGGGCTCGCGAGCACGGGGCGATTTTCGAGGTGCCGCCGAATATCCGCGGCCAGCTCGGCCACCGTGGGATAGCGGCGCTGGCGGTTCTTTTCCACGGCCTTCATGACGATCCAGTTGAGATCGCCGGCCAGTTCCTTGCGCAGGGTCACCAGCATGGTTCCGCGCAGTTGCGCGATCTCGGTGGCTGTCTGGCCCATTCCGGTAAGTTTGGCCTGCAGTGCGGGGGCTTCGTCTTCGCGGATGATGCGCAAAAGTTCCCCGAGACCGCCCTTGCGCATGGAGGAAGTGTCGAAGGGCACGGCGCCCACCAGCAGTTCGTAAAGCATGACCCCCAACGAGTAGACGTCGGCGGTGACATCCACCACGTGGTTCATGGGGTCGGCCTGTTCCGGGCTCATGTATTCGGGAGTTCCCACGAACTGGCCGAGCTGGGTGAGCATGTTGTCATCCCCAGCGCCCTGGTCCATTGCCTTGGCAATGCCGAAGTCGATCACCTTGGCCATGGGGACACCGTCGACCTCGACCACGAGCACGTTGGAGGGCTTGAGGTCGCGATGGAGGATGCCCTTCTGATGGGCGTGCTGGACGGCTTCGCAGATGGGCAGGAACAGCTTGAGGCGATCGCCGGTATGCATGCGATGCTGGTCGCAATATTGAGTGATGGGAATGCCGCCCACGTACTCCATGACGAAGAAGGGGCGGCCTTTCCGGGTGGCGCTGGCATCGTAAACGCGGGCGATGTTGGGGTGATCCATCAGCGCCAGGGCCTGCCGCTCATAGGCGAAGCGGGACAGCACGTGGCTGGTGTCCATTCCCAGCTTGACCACCTTCAGCGCGACCTGACGATGGATGGGGGCGGTCTGCTCGGCGAGATACACGGTGCCCATGCCGCCTTCGCCGAGGACGCGCTGAACGCGATAATTCCCGAAGCTGTCGTCTTCGGGCGCGCTTGGGGATGAGGTGGAGGACTCGAAGGCCATGGTTGCCATGGTCATGCCGCGGGTGGCCATGCCGTCTTCCAGTTGGCACTTCGCGCAGAGACGGTCGCGAGCGTCTTCCAAATCGGAGCCGCATCGTAGGCAGGACTGCATACGCTTCCTCGAAGTGGTCTGTCCAGTAAGTGTAGCAAGGGACTATGGGGCTCAAATTGGGGAGGTGGAACGAGGTATGCGGCTTGTACGAGCAGGGCTGATAGTGGCTGCCGATCATTACCGGTGGTCGATCCGGACGCCACTACAATGTTGTACACATACGACTTCCGGAACCAAGGTAATCAGTACAGCGGATCGGGCTAACCAACGGCCTTACTCCCACCAAAAAACGTCAGGTGTCCGTGCCTGGGAGGTGATCCTTCTGCAGTGGTCAATGCAAAACACGCGACTCAGATATCAAGACGGATTCGAGGTGCTTGCGGCGATCGGCGCTATTCCAGCCGGAGGGCGTCCGTGGGGCTCACATTCGAGACCCGCCAGGCCGGGATGAATGCGGCCGCGAGCGCGCCGGCGGCGAGGACGACTGCGGCGCCGGCGAGAGTAGCGGGATCGGTTGCGGTGACGCCGAACAACTGCGATTGAATGAGTTTGCCGAGAGCGGCTATGCACGGCAGCGCGAGCGCCACGCCGGCGGCGATCATGGTGACGGCATCGCGCAGCACGAGGCGAAGGGCCGAGACTCGAGTAGCGCCGAGCGCGAGGCGGATACCGATTTCGCGCGTGCGGCGGGTGACTACGAAAGACATTACTCCGTAGAGGCCGATCAATGAGAGCAGCAGCGCCAGGGCGCCGAAGCTGCCGGAGAGGGCGGCCAGCATGCGCTCGGTGTAGAGCGAGCGGTTGACCTGATCGTCGAGAGTGCGGAACCAGAGGATCGGCAGACGCGGGTCGTCCTGGCGGACGAGGCGCCGGATGGAAGGTATCGCCTGCTCAGGAGCGCCGCGAACCCTGATATAGAAGGTCGCGCCGGTGTCGTCGTGTTCGAAGAGCGGGAAGAAGACCTGTTCGGAGTTATCCCGGAGACCGCGATAACTCATGTCGGAGACGACGCCGACGATACGGCAATTGGGCTTGACGTCCGAGCTACCGCCCCGGGCGATGAGGACGCCGAGGGGATCTCGACCCGCCAGATAGCGCTTGACGAAGGCCTGGTTCACGATAGCAGAACGGGGACCAATCTCGCCGGGCGGATGGGAGTCGCTCTGGTCGAAATCGCGGCCGGCGAGGACGCGAACACCGAGGGTCGAGAAGAAACCGGGACTCACGGCGTTGAAGTTGATGATGCCATCGCTAACCGTGCGGTGATCGGTCTGCATAGTCACTTTGTTGCTCCAGGCGCCGCCGGTGAGGAAGGCGAATCGGGCAGCGGCGGAGGAACTGGCCAAGGGCAAGGCGCGGACCTGTTCGTCGAGGCGGCGGACCAGGCGCGAGGCGTCGACGTTGGAATAGCCGTTCTCCAGGGGAGCGATGGCAAAGAAGAGGAGGCCGGACGTATCGAAGCCAGGTCCTTTGGCCAGCAGGCTGGTGAGCGTGCGCAGGAAGAGGACGGCGCCGATGAGGAGGATCAGCGCGAAGGCCACCTGTAGAGTAACGATGCACTTGCGCAGGCGGACACCGCCGAAGCCAGTTCCTGCGCGCTCGCGGGTTGATCTGACGAGGCTGTCGCCGCCGGTGCGGAGCGCGGGAGCAAGACCGCTCAAGAGCCCGGCGGCTAGACTCGCGAAGAATGCGAAGGTGAGCAGGCGAAAGCTGAGGGCACCGCTGAGGGCATTGGCGGCAAGGTCCTGTGGCAGGAACGCAATGAGCCCGCGAATCGCAAGCGGTGCTACCGCCGCGCCAAGGACACCACCTGCCAACGCAAGGAGCAGGCTATCGGCGAGGAGTTGGCGCCCGATGCGGCCTCGGGAAGCGCCGAGAGCGAGGCGAGTGCCGATCTCACGGCCCCGTGCAGAACCGCGGGCGAGGAAGAGTCCGGCAACGTTCAGGCAAGCGAGGCCGAGCAGCACTCCAGTGGCGGCGAACAATAGCCAGAGCGGCTGGAAGAGGCTGCGCCGCAGCGGAGAATGGCCCTGGGGCGCGAGGGTGAGTTCGAGAGTCGTTGCCAGGTACTCGCGCCGGTGGTCGGCCGAAATCCTCGGGAAACCGGCGCGCCGGGTGCTGTCCTCGAGCCACGCCTTGAACCACGGCTGCAAACCGGCCTGCGCTTGCGCGGCGGAAACACCGGGTCGGAGGCGGGCGAGGATCTGCAGCCAGCGGGTGTGGCCGGTGAGGAGATCCTCATCACCGGTGTCGAGGTTCGCGTCGGCGTACATGGATGTGGGCATCCACAAGGCAGGCACGGCGCCGACGTCGACGCCTCGGAACCCGGCGGCAGCAACGCCGACCACGGTCATGGGGTGATTGCCGATCAGGACCTTGCGGCCGACGATATCGGCGGCGCCGCCGAATTGGGCCTGCCAGAAGTCATACGAGAGCACCACGACCGGACCTGCGGCGGGCGCGGCATCGTCTTCCGGTTCGATGACGCGGCCGAGCGCGGTGCCAACGCCGAGTACGGAGAAGTAGCTGCCGGAGACGATCTCGGCGGCGACGTGCCTGGGATCGCCGCCGGCTGTGAGGTTGACCTCGATTTCGGCACGGCAGAGAACGCCGTCAAGCAACTGAGTCTGCTGCTGGAGGCCGCGGCAGAGGGGGTAAGGCATCAGATTAATGGAGCCGGTGGCGTAGGTGATGAGGTCGTCGCCGTTCCAGTCCACGAGAACCAGGCGCTCGGGATCCCGCACGGGGAGAGCGTGCAGAATAACCTGATCGACCAGAGAGTAGATAGCGGTGGTAGCGCCGATGCCGAGGGCAAGCGATAGCAGCGTCGCCGCGGTGAAACCAGGACTGCGGAGGAACGATCGGGCGGAGAAGCGGAGATCATAGAGGAAATCACGGAACCAGCGCGTGAGCCAGACATCTCGGATTTCCTCACGCACTCGCGCCAGGCCAAGCTCGACGGCGACGCGGCGGCGGGCTTCCGCTTCGGGAATGCCAGACGCCGAGAGGTCAGCGACGCGGCGATCGAAGTGATATTGGAGCTCGCGGTCTATGCCGCGTTCCAGGGACCTGCGGCGGAACCAGTTGAAGAGCCGGATCATCCGTTGCCCTCCTCGAAGATCAGGTTGACGGCGCCGGAGAGGCGCGCCCAGCTCTCCTTCTCGACGGCCAGTTGTCGGCGGCCAGCGCGGGTAAGCGAGTAGAACTTGGCCTCCCGGCCAGTCTCCGACTGTTTCCACTCGGCGCGCAGCCAGCCTTTCTGCTCCAGGCGGTGGAGGGCGGGATAGAGTGAGCCCTGGTTGACCTGAACCACCGAGCGCGAGATCTGCTCCAGCCGCTGGGCGATGCCGTACCCGTGGGCGGGTTCGAGCGAGAGGATCTGGAGGATCAGCATGTCGAGCGTGCCTTGCGGGATAGGGAAACGCGGAGACGGCATCGATACCTCAACCTTCTACCGTTGAGTTGAGCATACATCCTGAACGGGTCGAAGGTCAAGGTATTGGAGCAGCCGACATGAAACAGTAGTTGCGGACGCGCCGCCCGCCATTGTTCGTTCGGTCGGCTTCACGCGCGACTCTTCCGTTGCCCTTCGCGAGCAGCAATTACAGGAGCTCGATTTCCCACGCCCTCAAACTTTTCGTGCACTAGCGGAGCCCTTTCCTCTGCAAATCTTTAAACCGTGTAAAATCTGAGCGCCGTGACACCAGAGTTGCGACGGTAGCTGATAGAATTCAGCGGATGTGGCCATTCGCAATCCTCCTCCTCGTAATTCAAGTTACCGCGCTGGCTCAGAGCGGTAGCCAGGTCGGCAAACAAAGCGCCCCTGCTGCTGTGGCGGACAAACAGGAAGCCGCCAAGCCCGAAATGAAAGGCAAAATCCTCGGCATCGGCGGCATTTTCTTCAAGTCCGCCGACCCGGCGCAAACCCGGGAGTGGTACCGCAAGCATCTTGGCTTGGCGGACAAGGGCCAGGGCGCGATTCTGCCCTGGCGCCAGAGGGATGATCCGGAAAAAGAGCGGACAACTGTTTGGAGGGCGTTCCCCGCTACGACGAAGTATTTCGATCCGGGCACCGCGAGCTTCATGGTGAACTACATCGTCGACGATCTGGACGCACTACTCGAACGGCTCGAGAAGGAAGGCGTCAAAATCGACCCCAAACGCCAGGACGAAACATATGGCCGATTTGCCTGGATCTACGATTCCGACGGCAACAAGGTTGAACTCTGGCAGCCACCAGCTGCGAAGAAGTAGGCGAGGCAGGCTCCCGGCTTGGCGGGGGCTTTGCGTGGCGAGGAAACCAGGAGGAGGCACACCATGAACATCCTATTGTGGGTCCTGCAGGCGCTCGCCGCGCTTGTGTATGCAGCGTCGGGCGTCATGAAGGTCTTCATGTTCGACCAGATCAGCAAGGATGTCCGGTCCTTTGATGTGTTGCCTCGGCAAGCCTGGATGGCCCTCGGCATCGTCGAATTGATCTGCACGGTCGGACTCATCGTCCCCGGCGTTTTCCGCTGGCACCCCGCGCTCACGGTGATGGCCGCCACGGTTCTGGCAATCGAGAGCCTCGTGTTCATCTGGGTGCATGCCCGGCACCGCGAGATCCCGCCCATAATCTTGAGCGGCGCGCTGGGGCTCCTCGTGGCGTTCATCGCGTACGGCCGGATGGTTCTGAAGCCGATCTTCTGACCCGCGCCCCTGGCGACCGGCGCCCAAGCAAGCAAACATTTCCAATGCTTGGGCGACCAGAACCACCACACCTGCCTGCGATTGCAGAAACCCGTGGAGCATCTCTATGGTCGTGCGGCTTCCCGCATGCATAATGCCTCTTCGGGTCTCATCGGTGCAAGGCTTGGATACCGTCCGCGCCCAGATCGTAACGGTCATTGTTTGCGAGTGACAGACCTTGATGGACTCCAGATAATCCCGGAACTGGGCAGCGAGGCGGCACTCCGCGCCAGTTGCGGGCTGCGATGGATCTTGGCATTTTCCATGTAGAGCCGCACCCTCACGCCACCGGCGGCGGCCTGGCGTAAGCAGTCCAGGCAGGCGTCCAGCGCCTGGATAGCGTAGAACTGAGCATGGGGAATCAGCCGGCTGGCGTCATCGAGAATGGCGTGCAGCAGCGCCTGCATTTTGCCGCCGCGGGGATGCTGCACATACGGACCATAGAGCATGTCCGATTGCCAGGTCTGGTTGCTGTGTTCGGCTTCGAACTTCTTGTGCGCCGAAGGAGCGAGCAGTTGGCGCTCGGAGAGGCCGCGCTGTTTGAGAAAGCGGTACAGCGTCGACCCAGAGACGCCGGGCCGTGTCTTGGCCTAACGACAGAGCCAGTTCCCGCAACAGCGTCGCGCCGGTGCGGTGTGGGTTTTCGCATTTGAGTCGTTCGATCAGGTCCGCCAGCCGCGGTGGAATCGTGCGGGACTTGCCGCGGTCCAGCCGGGGTTGCGTCGTTAGCGCTTCAAAGCCACCGTTCCGATAGCGAAGCGCCCAGTCCAGCAGCGTGTCCACCGAGATCGACGTCCGTTGGGAGCCGTGGATCTCATACTGCCGGGCGGCGATCTCTTCGGCACGTCGCGTCAGTTCGCCACGTGGCAACGCTTCCAGCACCATCGGCGCAATCAGGCCGTAGCGGAACAAGGCGATTTTCTCAGCCTTCGCATGCGGATGACCTCCACGGCCAAAGCATAAGGTCGAGGGGAGGACCACCTCCATGCAAAAGCTGTGTGTTCAGGCTCAGGTGGACGGCGCATCCGGCGGCAGCGCGACGATCAGCCCGCCCGGAGCGAGAAACGCGGGCCAGCCGAGCAGGTGGAAACGGCGGTCGGTAAGCAGAAACCGGTGAGCAGCGATCCAGGCGATCGACTCCAACATCAGAAGAGCTCTGGAGGGATAGTCGGGCGCCGTCGGCGGAGCCATGAGCGTAGCCAGTGCGGCGCACAACTTCTCCGCCTGTTGCCGGAAACGGCGCACCCAGAACTGCCCGAGCTGGTAGGGCATAGCCGCTAACTTCGCGGATTCGGCCGCCGTCTTCAGAGTGAATCCGAGGAGAAGCCGCGCGACTAAAAAGAACGCGATGACCACGATCCCGACGCGCAGATACGGTAAGGCAAAATCCGGCAGCAGCGATACCGTCCGTTTGCAACAGCGGCAAAGGTATCGCCGAACCCTGATAGTGTCATCGAACGCGATGTCTATCAACGTACGCGTGTAGAAGCCGTGCGCGGTCAGAGGGCGATGTGTTTCGCATTGGGGACAGTGGTGCGGCCGATATCGGAAATCTCTTCAGAATATCGCTGAATCGAGCCAACGAAGGGATGTAAGATTTGTACAGATCTCCTTTCGAGAGCCAAAATCTCCTCTATCGGATCTACAGAGAAACTGGAGCGGCCAGCGAAAGGCATGGCCACCGACGGCGCGTCCCGATTTTTGTCACGGTCCGCGGATACCTTGACCGTCTACAACATTATGTAGATAATCATGGTATGGCGAAACCGAGTGATCTCGTCCAGGGGACCCTGGATCTTCTCATCCTCAAAACAATCTCTCTCGAACCCAAGCACGGCTGGGCTATCGCCAAGCGCATCCAACAGGTCTCCCGAGAGGCTCTCCAGGTTCAGCAGGGTTCACTGTACCCGGCGCTTCATCGTTTGGAACAGCAGGGATGGATTCGGGCGAGGTGGACGGTAAGCGAGACTGGACGGCAGGCCAAGTTCTACTCCTTGACTCCCGCCGGCCGGAGACAGTTGGAACGTGAAACGGCAAACTGGAACCGCCTGTCGGGCGGGATCAACCTGGTGGTTCAAACCCCGTAGGACTGAAGGAGCCGAAATGCTCTGGCTGGAAAAAATCCGCGTCTGTGTACAGATGCTATTCAACCGAGGGCGTGAAATCGAGCGTCTCGATACGGAAATTCACTTCCATCTGGAACAGATGATCGCCGACAACATCGCCGCTGGGATGAGTCCTGCAGAGGCGCGCGCCGCGGCGCTGCGTGCATTTCGCAATCCGGCGCTGCTTGGTGAGCAGGCGCGGGAAACGTGGACTTGGACGAAGTTGGAATTGGCTGTGCGCGATCTGCAGCGCTCAATCCGCACACTGGCCAGAACCCCAGGTTTTGCCGCGCTGGCCATCGTCGTGCTCGCGCTCGGCGTCGGCGCCAACGTAGCCCTTTTCACCGTCGCCCGCTCGGTGTTGTGGAAGCCGTTGCCGTTTCGCGATCCGCAGCGGCTCATCCGCTTCTATGAGGTCAGCAGCGACGACAAATTTCCTTACAACAGCGTCGCTGGCGGCATCTTCGCGGAATGGCGAAAACACAGCCATGCATTCTCCGATCTGGCCATCCTTGCCGACTGGCCGTCGGGATACAATTTGTCTTCCGCCGGCGGACAGCTTCCGGAAAGAGTGCGAGCAACCAAGTGCTCGTGGACTCTTTTTCCAACGCTCGGCGTGCAACCGGCGCTCGGCCGCACCTTCACCGCGGCCGACGATCAGCTGTCGGCCAATGCCACCGTCGTCCTGAGCTGGGCCTTCTGGCAGAGGCGTTTCGGCGGTGATCCGGCCATCCTCAACCAGACCATCAAGCTCCACGGCAGTCCCTATACCGTGATTGGCGTCATGCCGCCGTGGTTCGCGTATCCCAATCAATCGATTCAGTTGTGGACTCCGCTCTACCACGAGGCCCCGCCGGAGTGGATCGAGGCTCCTGATAGCCACGACTTCATTGCCATTGGCCGCCTCAAGCCGGGCGTTGGCGAAAAGCAGGCCGCCACCGAACTCTCGCTCATTGTCCGCCGTGTCCACGATCAGCACCTCGACAATCCCTTCGTCAGCAAGGCAGCCAACACCCGGCCGCTCCTCGAGGACATCGCCGGCGACTTCAAGCGCCCGATCTACATTCTGCTGGCCGCCACGGTTTGCGTGCTCCTGATCGCCTGTTTAAATCTGGCCAATCTCCTGGTGGCCCGCGCCGCCGCGCGCAAAAGAGAACTGGCCATCCGCACCGCCATCGGTGGCAGCCGGCGTCGCCTGGTGAGTGGCCAATTCCTCGAGTGCCTGCTTCTCTCCGCGGCCGGCGGGGCTCTTGGCCTCCTCCTGGCTTCTGCTGCAGTTCGATGGTTAGTCAGCGTCAGGCCGGACGTGAGCCGCATGGAAGCGGTCCACATCGATAGCATCGTCGTGGCCTTCACCCTGGCGCTAGTCCTGCTCTGCACAATCTTCTCCGGCGCCATTTCCTCGCTCTCCGCAAGCGGTGGCAACATTCTGGCCGCCTTACAGGAATCCTCCCGCTCTTCGACCGGTGGCCCCGCGCGGACCAATCTGCGCAAAATCCTACTGTCCATGGAAGTGGGCATTACGGTCGTGTTGTTGATTGCCGCCGGCCTCCTGCTGAAGAGTTATGGAGCCCTGCGTCTGACCAAGATCGGCTGCCTCACCCAAAACGTGCTCACCATGCGCTTCAGCCTCCCCGAGACGCTATATGCTCGGCCTGCGCAGCGCGCCGCCTTCTTCGAGAACCTGCTCGTGGCGGTGCGTAGCCTTCCGGGACTGCAAGCTGCCGGACTTACTACCTCGGTGCCCGGCCGCGGCTATCCCGGCGATAATGGCTTCGTGATCCCCGGACGTCCTCTTTTGCCGGCGGGCCAGTTGCAGTACGCCATCCGCATCCACGTTGACCCCGGCTACTTCGCCGCGCTCGGAATACCCATCCTTCGGGGGCAAGCTTTCGGTCCCGACGCCAGGCTCGAGCACGCCACTAAGACAATTGTCAGCGATGCCTTCGTACGCCGCTATTTTCCCAACGAAGATCCCTTGGGCAAGCACTTGATCACCCTGGGCGAAAAGACATTCGAGATTGTCGGTGTGGCCGCCGATACCCGCTACCAGGTCAACGAACCGGTCGAGCCAATCATGTATTTCCCGCTTTATTCAGGCAGCGAAAGCGCGGCCACGCTCGCGGTTCGCTCCACCGGGGACGTCAGCCTTTTTGCTTTGACCATTCAACGCACGATCGCCCGCTTCGACCCCGATCTCGCTGTATCGGACATCCTCACCATGAATCAGTTGATCGGCGAATCCACCATTGAGGCCCGCTTCGACGCGACTCTGCTTCTGGCCTTCGCATCCCTTTCACTCACCCTGGCCGCAGTCGGCCTGTTCGGCGTCCTCTCCTACATAGTCGCCCAACGCACCACCGAAATTGGTGTCCGCATCGCACTGGGCGCCCCGCGGGAAACTGTCTTCCGCCTCGTCCTCTTCGACGGCCTCCGCCCCGCTCTCGCGGGCTTTGCCGTCGGCATCATCGCCAGTACCGGCGCCGCCCACCTCATCCAATCCATGCTATTTGGAGTGCGCCCGTTCGATCCGTCCGTATTCCTGGCCATCACTGCTGTCCTGCTCGCTGCAAGCGCCGCCGCTTGCGCCATCCCCGCCTGGCGCGCTTCGCACCTCGACCCGATTTCCGCGCTCAGGTCGGAATAAATGGGTGCAAGACTGGATTCCAGACGCCGCACGCCGCAGTTTATGCCCGGCGCACTGGGCCGCAGCAGAACTGCACAGTCAAACTTGCATCGACGCACAGTGCCTCGGTTTACATCCTAACTCAATCTCAGAAAACTGGCGATCCGAGGGAGAGAACATCCCGGTGGGTTTCATGTGTGAGATTCGCCTTTCTGCGCCTCATCAGCGCGCACCGAGGTCCGACGGTTCACTTTTCAGGATTCTTCCTGTGAGGCTTGCGGCCCCAGGTTCATTTGCGGTTGGCCACAGCGAGGACAGAACGCGGCATCTGGTGCAACTCCGCGCCCGCAACCGGGACAGGGATGGAGGATCGGCTTTCGCAACACGAAGTAGAGCACGAAGCCAACGCAGTTCGGAATGACCACCGCGATCGCCGTCCAGGGAATCGCCGGCATACCGCGCCGCACTGCGTCTACGTAAACATAGCCGGCGAGTAGAAAGTAAGCGGCGGCAAGCATACCGCCCGCCAGACCGAGCACCGTCCCGAGGCCGCTCGCCCGATTCTCCTCGAGGACCCCGAAAAAGAAAAGCACGAAGGCCAAAGCAGCCACGATTTTGGCCGGACCTGGAATGAGACCGAATCCGCCGCGCCAGTTCATACAATTTCTCCCTTGCGATCCGAGTCCAGTCCCAGAAGTCTTCTTCGAAAAAGCGGCAGCAACGCGAGTAGAAGGGAAGGCAGCAACCAGAACGCCGCGAATACGATCTGTGATACACGGCCGGCGAAATTCCATTGACTGGCCAGCCATGCCCAAGAGCGCCACGCAACGGCAGATCCCGCGAACGTGAGGAAGATTGCAACCGCTGTGCCGATCCAAAGGCTAATTGCATGCGCCTCGGCCGATTTCATCTCCGCGGCACGGCGGCGGACTACGTTCACAACCCGAACCGCTGCTGCCGGGTCGACCTCAAACGCGAACCAATCCAGCGCTCCGACGGTGCGCGCCGAGAAATCGGCATACCGGCCACATTCGGCGCATTGTCCGATGTGAGCATCGAGCCAGTGCCGGTCCTCCTGCGAAATTCCTTCAACCAGGAACCGATGAATCAGAAAGCGGGCTTTTTCATGGTTCTCAAGCAGCATCAGTGCCTCCTCCGAGAGCGGCTTGCAGCATCGCCAGGCCGCGCTGAATCCTCGACGAAACGGTCGGGATGGGAGCGCCTGCGACTTGCGCAATTTCCGCGAGCGACAGTTCTTCCTGGAAACGCAGGAGAAGCGCTTCCCGGTAGATTGGCTCCAGCGCACCCATAGCAGCCGCGATTCGTTTGGCATCTTCGCTTCTTGCGGCCGCGAAGAACGGCGAATCGAAATCGGGCGCCGGAAGGCTCAGGCCCGCTTCATCCTCTGGGCACATCTGATGCCTTGCCATCGCCGCCTGTTGCTTTCGAAGGTGATCGATTGCCAGGTTTCGCGCGATGGAGAACAACCACGGCTCGAAACGTAGCCGGCCGCTATATTGCCCCGCGTGTTCCAGTATACGCAGCCAGGTTTCCTGAACGAGGTCCTCGGCCTGTTCACGCCTCGATGTCCAGTAGACGAGATATCGGAAGAGCCGATAGTGATACCGCGACACCAATCGGCCGATGAATTCCGAGTCTCTTCGCCGCAGCGCACGCGCGATGCACTGAGACTCGGATTCCGCTATACGCGAGAAGGCCGTCCCCACGGAAACCATACACTATATACGAGGTCGAGCCCCGAAATTACGCATGGCCACGCATCTTGCAGGTGCCCAAAGACTTTCACAACGCGCCTTACCCGCTCGGATGGATGATTCGTCCTCTCTGGCCGCTCAAACCTGGCAAGTTGCCCTTTCGCACCTATCGCGTCCTCGAACCTGCCCTCTACCCGTCACTTGGCAAGCTGCCTGAGCCGGAGTCTGCCCACGATTTTCTTCTGACGAATCACTTTTTCTGCGCTCTTGAATGCCAGAACGAAGGGTCACTTGCAACCCACTCCGCCGCCGGCATGCTGAACTCCGGACGAACGGCGAAGATTTTGGCATCTGGACCCGCGGCTGATCGCTTCGCGTCTGCTTCGGTCCGTGTCTTCGCGGCCGTCACTACGAACCGCACGCCGTCCTGACTTTCGAAGACCGTTCCATCGCTATGCGGGTTGCCTTTCGTCACTGCGATCACCAGGAACCGCTCCTGCCCCATTTTCCACTCGGCGCCACGACTTAGCTCCGGCCGGTATGTCGCAGGTCCCTCGATATCCGGCTGCGACTTGAATTCAGTTCTCTGCTGGGAGAATCGATTCATTGTCGCCAGCAGTTCCTGCTTCTTGCTGTATGCCTCGGTCACCTGCGCGAGTTCCTCGCTCGAGGCGAATCCATTGATGTACCAGACTTCTTTCGATCCGGTCACGGACTCTATGCCCAAGTACGGATGCGGAACCCCGATGCCAATGCATATACTCGCCGCTTCGGCTTCAATTCGGGTCAGCGTTGCCTCAAAACCCGGCTTCCAAAACTGGCGAGAGATATACAGGATATGTGGTGCCTGGGCGCGCGCCGACGTTTGGAGCGCGAGGCCGAACACCAATGGCAGAAGCTTCAGCATACTTTCGTTGCCTGGCCAAAAAGGTGTTCGGATTTTGCCTGGGTAGAAGCCCGTTTTATCGACATCGCGAAGTGTCATCCAACATGACCGTGGTCGATCGTTTTCGGCCAGTCAGTTACATCATACTCCGGCACATCCCAAGGAATGGAGCGGGGAAACTGCAGAGAGAGAGAGAGAGAGGCAACATTTGCCTATACTGCCTACGGGAACAGAGCTAGCCCGTAGGTTATTGATTTGATGGACGCGGAACTGGCGGAGAGAGAGGGATTCGAACCCTCGATAGAGTTTCCCCTATACACGCTTTCCAAGCGTGCGCCTTCAACCACTCGGCCATCTCTCCGATTCTGAAATGAAGAAGCGGCGTGCGAACTCTGACGAGCGCAGCGGTGCTCTCAACAGAATACCATGCAGCCCGCCCTTATTGCCCACTTCTGCCGGCAGGCGCATCAGCACCACCGAGGCCGCCGCGGCCCGACGATCCGGGCTTCGGCATCGGCTTCCGTGGCAACATCTCGGGACGCGTCGCCGTGTTGTACACGAACCATGCCATCACCGCGGACGCCTGCTCCAGATCGTTCGCCTGCAAGCGATCGAATAAATCCATGTTCGAGTGATGCGAGCGGCTGCCATACTCCAGCGGATCCTGAATGAACTGGAATGCCGGCAGACCGACACTGTCGAACGGGATGTGGTCCGTGCTCCCCGTGTTCCGAATCGTCAACGTGGTCGCGCCCAAATCCTTCAGCGGCTCCACCCAAGCCTCGAAGATTGGACGCGCCTCGTCGTTGTCCTGGACGTAGATGCCGCGGATCTTGCCGCTGCCGTTGTCGAGGTTATAGTAAGCGGAAAGCTTGGCGTGCTCCGGTTTCGGCTTCATGTCCGCCGGATCCGCAAAATGCTCCTTCACATAAGCCCGCGAACCCAGAGTTCCCTGTTCCTCACCCGTCCAGAGCCCCAGGCGTACGGTGCGCGCCATCTTCACGTTCAGCGTCCTCAGAATACGCATTACTTCGAGCGCCACTGCCGAGCCCGCCGCGTTGTCTGTCGCGCCCGTGCCGCCCGTCCACGAATCGAAGTGCCCGCCGACCATCACGAACCCGGCGTTGGGATCGCCGCCGGGAATCTCCGCCGTGATGTTGAACGAGTCCGTGGGCTCGCTGAACTTTGCCGCGATGTCGAACGCGAGCGTCACCGGAATGCCCTTATTGACCAGCCGCATGATGCGGTTGTAGTGCTCATTGGTGAGGACCACGGAGGGAGGCGGCGCCTCTTCGTTCGGATTCTGCGATCCGGCAGCCTGACCCATAACGGTGCCACCGTCCGGACCGTTCCCCGGTGTCAGCACCACCAGCGCTCCTTCGTCCTTGAGGAATTTATTGAGTTGCGCGCGAAACTGGCGCGGATTTCCCCCACGGGCCGGCGGCGCACCCGCACGTCCAACCGCCGGGCCCACTCCCGGACGCGTGAAGCCCAGCGGCAACGCAGCGGGATTGCCGCTCATCGGTTCGGGCGACGTTTCCGCATCGGCCAGGTCCGTGTCGCTGAGGCGCCGTGCGTAGGGCGTCGTGACCATCTCCGAAGGATGGCCCAAAGAGGCCAGCACGATTTTCCCTTTCAGCTTTCCCTTGAACTTATCGAGATCGTCGGGACCGTTCATCACCGCGAGAACCGCCTCACCGCTCACGGGCCCGTTGGTGCCCGAAGACCACGGCTGCGCGAAACCGATCAGCGGCATGAATTCCGGCTCTTTGAGCTCGGCCGAAAAATGCGTGCAGCTCCAACCCCGGCCGAACGGTCCCCACGCCTCCATCTTGGCGTTGGCCAAGCCCCATTCGTTCATCTTTTTGATGGTCCATTCGCCCGCCGACTTGATGTTCGGCGAGCCGGTGAGACGCGGCCCGTACACGTCCGTGAGGTAAAAGGCGGTGTCCATGACTTTGGAGTTGCGCCCGAATGCCTCCGACTTAATTCGATGCAGTATTCCTAAATCGATTTTCTCCGGTCCTGCTGCTTCCAACAGTAGACCGGCACAGACCAGACCCGCGATCCCAACCATCCATTTCCGCATGCGTGGAACTGTACCACGATGCGGCGACGAGGTTCAAATGAGTCGAATGCCCAATTAGTCGAACTCCCAGGTCCGGAAGCGATGCTGGTGTTCCGCCATGTCCACGCATTTTCCGCGGAACTTGACGCCCTCCATCTCGAGTCGCATACGCTGCTCCAATGCCGCTTCGTATTTCAGCTTGATGGCGCCGCCCGACCCGACGACGCGCTGCCATGGCACGGTGTTGCCGCACCGATGCAGGAACTGCGCGACGTGCCGATGATACAGCGGATATCCCGCCGCCGCCGCGACTTGTCCGTAGGTGGCAACCTTACCGCGCGGAATCTGCCGGATTGCTTTGCGGAAGGCAGCATCGCGACTCTCGCTCTTGGGCGCGCGCAATAAGCGTCGCTCTACCTCGCGCCGTGTGACGCCCTTCTTCATCGCAGGTGCTCATGACGGAAGCAATTCACCATGTGGTCGTTCACCATGCCTGTGGCCTGCATGAAGGCGTAACAGATGGTGGAACCGACGAACCGAAAGCCGCGCTTAGTCAGGTCCTTGCTCATGACGTCCGACTGCTCCGTGCGCGCGGGAAGCGACTCGTGACGCTTCCACTGATTCTGCCGTGAACGTCCGCCGACAAATCGCCACACATACGCATCGAAGCTGCCGAATTCCTTCTGCACCGCAAGGTAGGCCTGCGCATTCGTCACCGCTGAACGAATCTTCAGCCGGTTGCGTACGATACCAGCATCGAGGAGCAGTGCAGCGATCTTCTCCTCTCCGTAGTTCGCCACCTTGTGCACGTCGAAATCGTCGAAGACCTTGCGATAATGCGGCCGCTTGCGCAAAATGGTAGACCAGCTCAGCCCCGCCTGCGCGCCCTCCAGGATCAGAAACTCGAACAGACCGCGCTCATCGTGGAGGGGCACCCCCCACTCCTCATCGTGATAAAGAATGGACATCTCGTCGCGGGCCCAATCGCAGCGCTCAGGGGCACTTGTTGGCATGCAGCAACTCCTTCTCAACCGCCAGCACCACGCACCCGGGTGAGTCGACTTTTTCGAGGGCGAGGCCGTTCCAAAACAGCTTGGCATCTTTGGCCCAGTGCGGCGGAATCGTTACTCGCATCTCCTGAATGGTGCGGCTGACAATCTGAATCTCCTTGTCCTCGGGCAAATACTGCGCCTCCACGCGCGCCGTCACCACGGGATCGCGATGCGGTAGCACGATGCGGGTTTCCATGCGGATCTTTTCCTTCCCGCGTTGGATCATCGCCGCGGCATGCCCCTCAGTGGCCTTCGCCATGATCTCGGCATACTGATGCGCGTCGGCAATCGGGCGGCCGTCGATGGCGACGATCCGGTCTCCGATTTTCAGTTCGCCGTTGTACTTCTCGGGCAGGTACGACACCAGGATGCCCGGTCCGGGATCGCCGGGCTTGTAGCCGAATCCGCCCAGGTCCAATGCGGCACTGGCTACCGGCTTCAACCGCGTTGTGGGCAGGACGTCGTTGCGCTCGTTGACATCGAACTTGGTGAGCTGAATCCAATAGCAGTGCGCAAACGTTGGGGAATTGGTTTCGCAATCGATCTCATTGGGAAACTCGTCGCGCTGATGCTGTAACAGCCAATCGAGAATCGCGCCATTCGTGGTGCCGTTCGCGGGACGCCACTCCACGTTTAATCCGTCGGCCTTCAGTTTCTTCGCCAGCGCCTGATCGTCCGGCCCAGCGCTGACCCACAGCACCGGCACCAGGGTGAAATTGGCGGTGAAGAGCCGGTCCGAATCGACGGCCGGTTGGGGCGATCCTCCCACAGCGATGCCGGCAGCCCAAAGATCGGGAACCCGCGAGATGGTATAGAACACCGCCGCCGCGGCCTCGGAGCGGCCCGCCAGATAGATCCGCGCGGGATCGACGCTCCCCTTCTGAATGGCGTCCTGCACAGCCGACGCCAGTGCTTGCACTCGTGGGTCGATGGCCGTGCTGGCAGCAGGCGCCGTGATCACCTGCCATCCCCGCTCCTTCACCAAGCTCTGCCATTGTGCCGCATCGCTGGAGTCGATGAGCGCGATGGCGGGGGTCTTGCCGGTGGGAGCGCCGGGGACCGCTAAGGTAGGCGGCTCTTGTGCGAAGAGGCGCCCGCATCCCAGGCTAATTATGGCGCATGCGAGAGCGGATCTTCTTGACCAGTTTTTCGATATCATCCGTTTTTTTCAAAGTGGACATGGACAAGACGTAGCGATCGTTCTTCTCCAGGTCCTCCTTCAGTTGTTCGGAAAGCTCCACCAGTTGCGCCGCGTCCTTCAAGTTCTGTTCCTGCTCGGCCTTCAGGATTTCATCGCGCTGCAACTTACCGTTGGGCAGACGCACACCGTCTTCGTGTGAACGGCTGGTGGATTGGGGTATGTCAGGAACCTGCTCCGCGATCGAGTTTTCGGAGGGGGCACGTGCGGACCCCCGCTTTCCAGGAAACACCAGCGAGATCATCGCTGCCATCGATAGGACCAGCGCGCAGCGCCCAAACCTGTTCTTCATTGGGGGGACCTGCTTTTATGATAGCCAACTGCCCAAAGCAGCAAATCTGGAGAAGGAACGAATAGCGGGAATTCAGAGAAATACCGGGTAGGAAGACCGATCCTCCCCCTACCCGTGTCTAAACGAGCCTGATTACAGCTGAAACTACATCTTCTCGACGATGTCGCCTTTCATGCCGCCCAGAGCACCCAGCAACTTCTGCTGATCTTCATCCTTCACGTGGAACTTATCGAGCGCGCCCTTCAGATCTTCTACCAGAGCGGTGAAATCGGCGGAGCTGATCCCCATGCCCTTGTGGGCTTCCTTCATGCTCTTGCCCTTGTACTTGCAAGGACCACCGGTCGCTTCGCAGATCTGGTCCACCAGGTTCGCTTTGAACTTGGCCATTCGCTTCGGATCAGCAGCCGTTGCCTTGAAGAAACCATTGATGCGGGAGTCCCCGGCAACGCGGCCCACAAACTCACCCACGACGGCCGTAATGGCTTTTTTGCCGCCCAGGCTCTTATACAAACTGTCATCGGCAAACGCCGACGGCACCGCAGAGAGTGCCAGTACACCGGCGAATACCACTGTCGTCATTAATTTGCGCATGTGCATCCCCTTTTATCGAGTCTTCTCGCCCACACGACAACACCGTCGATTTGAGCGTTCATTTAAACGTACGAACAATCCTACGGGAACGGATTTAGTAAGTAAAGAGAAAATGGCGGGCCTGCATTGATCTCTAAAGATAAGCTGTCGGCAGTGTAGGCATTCACGACGTCGCGCTGATGTCTGGAACGCAAGATTGAGATCGATTAGGACATCGCTTGCTGACGCGCGCGGCTCGCAACGCGAAAACATGCCGTCAACGCATGTCTGACACTCGGCTCACAACGAGCCCACGACCCGCTACGAGCCACGACCGTGAGAAGCTGTGAAAGATACGGGAGCGCCTGCCCCACATACGATGAGGCATCGCTTGCTCACGCGCGCGGCTCGCAAGCACACCTACCGCCGGGAACGTATCTGGAGCAGGTTACGAGCCACGACCGTGAGGGAGTGATTTCCTGAGAGCGCAGTTCATCGGTGCCGGAGCACTACGTCTCGCTGCCGTGCACATGAGGGTGCGAGTGTATTTCGCCACCGTGCCGGTGCCGGTGGGCGTGCACCAAGTTCGTGCGTTGTAACAAAGCTGCGTCTCGCAAAATTTCGTTCGGTGGACCTTCGGCGACCAGTTGTCCGGCGTCGAGCACAAAACAGCGGTCGGCGATATCTTCCAGGTCGCGAAGATCGTGCGTGGCGGTGATCACCGACTTCGCTCCCCCGCCCCACTCTACCAGCAAGTCGATTAACTGGCTGTGACTGCGGGGATCAAGCGCGGCGGTCGGCTCATCCAACAAAAGCACGGCAGGATCGAGCACCAGAACGCTGGCCAGCGCGACCCGTTTCTTCTCGCCACCCGACAATCGATGGGGTATGCGGTCGCGCAGGTTACCGATGCGAAGCCTGTCGAGGATGTCGCCCACGCGGTCGCGCACCTCGCTCTTTGACCATCTGAGCTGCAGTGGGCCAAAGGCAACTTCGTCGAACACTGTAGGGTTGAAAAGCTGCACGTCCGGGTTCTGAAATACCAGGCCTACCTGGCGCCGGAAGTGGTAAGCGAAATCGTCGTGCGCGAACATGTGCTCGGTCAATTCGTCGCCGCGGAAGCGCACCTGTCCCGAGTCGGCGAAATATAGCCCATCGAGAACACGCAGCAACGTAGATTTTCCGGAACCATTGGCGCCGAGCAACGCGACCCGAGTTCCCTCGGCAATATTGAGGCTCAGATCGGAAAGAGCAGTCTGCTGCTGATAGCGATAGTGAACGCGGTCGACTTCGAACAGCATTAGCGGCCCGCCCATGCCGCCCCCGCGGCCAGCATCGCGAACAGCGACAGCGCCGCCCAATCGCGTTGCGTCATCGAGAACTCATCGAGGACGTAAACTTCTCCCCGGAAGCCGCGCGCCTGCATGGCCAGAAAGACTTCACCGCTGAGTTGGAAGGCCTTGGCGATGAGGACCCCGCCGCCGTGAATGGCCAGGCGCCGTTGGTCGCGGCTGGTGAGCGTGCCGACCATGCGGCTCTTGCGTGACTCGAACATTTCGCGCGCCGTTTCCAGCAACAGCAGGATATACCGCAACGTCATCCCCAGCACCACGACGATGATCACGGGAACGCGCAAAATTCGCATCGACTTCAAAATGTGCGTCCAGGGCGTCGTGAAGACCAGCACGAGCGCGATGGTGCCGGATGTTTCCACGCGTGTGATCAGGTATGCCGCGGATGCGAGGCCCTGGTGGGTGATCCTCCAGCCGACATTCGGCATGTCCAGAGCGGTGGTCCCCGGAGTTAGGAACAGCGCTGGAATGGCAATCGCACCGGTGAACAGCAGAGCGCTCGTCCAAACAGGCGCCAGAACGGAAAGGGGCACGCGTGAGAATAAGGCAAGTGAGACCGCAACCGCCAGAAGCGCTGCGATCACCCACAGCTTCGAAGAGAGTGCCGCGGCGAGAATCCAGGCCAGCAAGCCGGCGAGTTTCACCCGCGGATCGATGCCCTGCAAAAGCCCCTCTCCCCGAGCCAGTGTCTCGGCATACATCACCCGGCTGATTGCGGCGTAGAGAGTATCGATGGTGCTTTGGACGAAGCCGCGCCGCTGGACGTGGCTTCCGCTCATGAGCCGGCCGCCTGTTCGCGGGCGCGCTCCTGACTCCGCAGCAGCCATCCGGCTCCAAAAGAGCCGACCATCACCAGGCCCACTCCGAACATCGCGCAAAGCAGGTATCCGAAGGCACGGCTCTTGATGTAAGGAGGCGCGTATTGCGCAAAAGGAGCGGTCCAGACCGCCGACAATCGCTCCAGCCCTTTGGGTACTTGCGCGGGGGGCAGTTGATGGAAGGAACTCGCCGCGATCTGCTGCCGCGCCGCGGGATTGGCGTAGTCCGACGCCACCCATTCTCCCCAAGCGGCGCCGCCGGCAAGGATGCCAATCGGCGTCAGAATCATCAGCGTCCCCAAACCAAGCCACAAGGGTCGCAGAGCTTTGGCCGGACTGGACGCGGCTTGCAGGTTCTCCGCGACGCCGCTCGTGGAGCGCAACATCGCCGGATCGCTTTGCTGCAGAAACGCCACCACGCCCGCGGACACGAAGAGTTCCGCGATGCCGGCCACGGTGAGATGGCCGATCATCATGGCGGGAATGGCAATGTGCAGCGGATAGGGGCAATACAGCGGGGCGCCGGCGGCATCACGATACAGTGCCGGCTGGATACCAAACTCGATCGCGGCACACAGCGCCGCAATATTGATCCCCGCGTAGCCCGCGATGCCGGCCGCCACCACGCGCCGCGCGGAGTTCAAAGGCGCCCGCCTTGCGATGGCTCGGTAGACGCCATAGGCAATCAGGGATCCGACGATCGCCATATTGAAGCAGTTCGCGCCAATCGCCGTGATGCCGCCGTCGCCGAAGAAGAGTGCCTGGATCGTGAGTGCGATGGAAATGGCCAGCATGGCCGCCCACGGTCCGAGGACGACCGCGGCCACGCCGATTCCCACTGCATGTCCCGTGGTGCCTCCGGGCAGCGGGAGGTTGAACATCATGATGACGAAACAGAAGGCAGCGAGGAGGGAGAGGCGCGGGACGAGGCGCGTATGGAGTGCGGTTCGGACGCGGCGAAGGGCCACGTACCAAAAAGGCGCCGCGCCACCATAGAGGGCAGCGCACGTGGCAGGGCTGAGATATCCGTCCGGAATATGCATCTCAACAGCCCGCGCCGCGCACGGTCTAATCGTAACACGATCGTGAAATTGGTGATACGACGCTCATGACGCAAACACGCGTTCGGCTCGCAACGCACACTCGTCGTTGACACTCGAAAAGCCTCGAGAAGGAGAAGCTGTGAAAACTCCCACTAAGACATCGCTTACGCGCGGCTCACAACGAGCCACGACCGTAAGGGAGCGTTTTTCTGGCGATCGGGCATCGCTTGCTTACGCGCGCGGCTCGCAACGCGCCACGACCGTAAGGGAAGTGTTTTTCGGGCGATCGGGCATCGCTTGCTTACGCGCGCGGCTCGCAAGCGCACGTATCGCACGAACGTATTGGGGTAGCTTACGAGCCGCGACCGTGAGTCTTGACGCAGCAAACAGGAGTGGTCTTGGGCTGCTTCGCCGGCATGTATCCCGATGAAAGCGGCGCGTCCGCCAGGCAGATAGGCTCGGCCACAGCAACACGCCGCGAATGCCCAACCCCTAACCCTGCTTTGAAGGGTGTTTGCGCAACGGGCGCGGGGCCAGACCTTCTAGACGGCCAGGATGCGATTGAAGAAAGTCCGATACTTCTTTAACGCGACTCGCAGGTCTTCGGTTGAGACGTCGTCGCCGCGGTCCCACTGCTCTTCCAGCCGATTGCGAGCGGCCGCGAAGTTCTCCGCCAGTCCTTTGATCGCCTGGGCTACGAGCTCATCCGCTTGTTGCAACGCCGTCCGGGGCTCGTCGACGAAGCCGGTCTGCGTGCGATCCCAACGAGTCCGGAACTCCTGCACCATTTCCGGAGCTAGAAGCGGGCCCATCCCATCGTCTTCAGTCTTTTGAATTCGGCTGGGAGTCTGTGTCTGACGCTCGCTCATATTGGCGAGATCGGCAGTCGAAATGTGTTCTTCCATCACTCGTTCCATGTTTTATCTCCTGTGGGCGACGTGCCCTTCCAGCAATTCCTCAAACAACTGGCGGTAGCAGACCACGGCATTTCGCAAGTCCTCGGTAGAAGACTCGCCGTTTTCGTCGGCCACCGCGATATCGTGAGCCTTTCGATAGTTGCTGACCACGTGCGGGAAATCCACCGAAATGTCATCCGCGCGCCGGTCGAACTCTCCCATCGGATAGCCGCGCGCCACCATGACCTCGGTAACCAGGCGATCGGCCTCGCGGATCGTACCGCGCGGATCGTCCACAAAGCGTGACTGAACGCCGTGCCAGAGATCCGTGAACCGGTCTCGTTCTTCATCGGAGAGCGCGTGGATCTTGATCTTCTCCATACGCTTCTGGCGGGCCTCCAGGGCGTGCTCCGCCTTGGCGACACCACCATACTGCCGGAATGCTCGTTCGTATTCCGGTCCGAAATGGGAACGGAGCTTCCGGGAGCGCTCCTTTTGATAAAACACCCATGCCACAATCGCGAGCACCACGATTACGGCTACCACAACTACAATTGCGGCCGTTGACATCTCTGCCTCCTGCCGGTATCGTTGCAACCCTCAGACCACAGGGCTGAGAAGGACAGTCCGGGAGGCATCCGTCAGCGAGGAGCGGCAAAACCTTTGCGTGACTACTCGGGGAGTGTATCGCCGGGTACGAGCGCATCAAAGAGCAGGCCAAGAGTGGCAGTAGTCTGCTCTTTCGAGATGCGCAGCGGGTCGTAAGCATGCTCGAGCGAGAGGCCGCTCAAAACAGCCTCCAACGCCGCCTTGGTCGGCTCATCGCAGGATTCGGCGACAATTTCAAGCCGCAAGAGCGCCCGTAGTCGGCGGTGCGTCGCAGCCAATTTCGGCCGCAGGCGAGGATGGCGCAACGCGAAAAGCTTAAACTCCAGGACGAGCATTGCCCACTGGCGATCGTTGACGCGATCCACATAGAATGCGCGTAGCGCGGCGAGCCGCTCGGGGCGCGTAGCGCATCCATCCAGGACCTGGCGAATCTCCTCGATGCGGCGCCCGGCCTCCTGCTCGAAGATCGCGAAAAACAGGTCTTCCTTGGCCGGAAAATGCGCGTAGAAGGCTCCCCGCGTATGGCCGGTGGCGGCGGCGATGTCCTCAATCCGGCACGCCTGGAACCCGTCGCGAGCGAAGATGCGGCGCGCCGACTGAAGCAGGGCGTGTCGCGTGGCAGCGGTTCGCTGCTGATGTTTGTTGGCGGCCGGAGCCGCCGGGCGGCGGGCGGCGCGGGAACGGCGCTCCGCCGGAGGTGTGTCCCTCATCACTTCAAATTATATACATTCGTGTATGTATATGCTAGCTTGTGAATGTGCACACGTTTCGCGCAGCGGCCTGGCTGGTTGTGGCGGTGACGGCCCCGGCATCCTATTTGTTCGCGCAGCTCGCGACCGGTGCGCCGGGACCTCCCGGAGCGCGCCCGATACCCCTGCCGCAGTCAGGGCGCTCCGCGGCTGCCGGTTCGGTATCGGTGCAACAGACCGCTAGTCCGGGAGGTACCTCGACGATCGGCAGTTCGGTGCAGGTCAATGGGAATTTGCGTGGCAGCGTTCCCGGCCCTCCGCCCGAACCCGGGCCGATTACCCTCACGTTGGCGGAAGCCGTGAGGCGCGGCCTCGAAACTAATCTGGGCACGATCGCCGCATCCAATGCGAATTCGCAAGCAGCGGCACAACGCATCCAGGCATTGAGCGCCCTGCTTCCCAACGTCTCGGCGAACGCTTCTGAAACCGATTCCCAGGCCAACCTGGCGGCCTTCGGATTCAAGTTCAACCTGCCGCCCGGCCTCGGATTCTCGATTCCTTCAGTGGTTGGACCCTTCGCCTATTCGCAAGCCCAGGGCGCGGTGAGCATGGCGGTATATGACCCGGTCGGCCGTCGCAACTACCAGGCCTCCCGCGAAACCGAGCGCGCCGCGACACTCTCCGCGAAAGACGCGCGCGAGCTGGTCGTCCTTGGCGTGGCCGGCAGCTACCTGCAGATCATCGCTACAGCGGCGCGGATCGACTCGCAGCGGGCGCAAGTCGCGAATGCCCAAGCCGTCGCCGACCAGGCACAGGTGCGCAAGACGGCGGGCACCAACTCGCGGATCGACGTGATGCGCACACTCGTAGAGCTCGAGAGCCAGAAGCAGCGTCTCAACGCGCTCGAATCCGATTTTCGCAAGCAGAAGATTGCCCTGGCCCGCGCCATCGGCCTGCCGCTCGACCGCGAGCTGATCCTGAGCGAGCCGCTTTCTCCGGCCGTCGTGCCTGTTCCAGACGCCGCGGAAGCGGTGCAGCGCGCGATCCAGAATCGCTCCGATTTGCGTGCGGCGGAAGCGCAGGTGCGTGCCGCCGAACGGGCCGTCGCCGCCGCCCATGCCGAGCGGCTCCCGTCGATCTCCTTCAACGGCGATTACGGGGTGCTGGGGCCGAATCCAACCCAATCGCACGGAGTGTATTCCGTGACCGGATCGGTGAGCGTGCCCATTTTTACGGGCGGCCGCATTAAAGCCGATATTCAACAGGCCGAAGCCACGCTGCACCAACGGCAGGCCGAATTGGCCGATCAGAAAGGACAGGTAGAACAGGAAGTACGTACCTCGCTGATCGAGCTCGAAACCGCATTGGGACAGATTCAGCTTGCGCAGAACAACCGCAACTATGCATCGGAGACACTGCGTGAAGCCCGCGACCGTTTCAATTTGGGTGTCGGGACGACCGTAGAAGTGGTGCAAGCGCAGGAGCAGGTAGCTTCGGCCGAAAGCGATTTCGTTTCCAGCATGTTCGCCTTGGACCTCGCCCGGTTGACCCTGTCCCGCGCCACCGGCGAAGGCGAGGCCGCCCTGCCAGACCTGCTGAAAGTGAGCCATCCATGAACCCTGCACAGAATGCGGAGACTCCCGCTGCCCAACCTGCCGCCCGGCCGGTGCGCCCGCCGATCGCGCGCCCCAGCAGCGGCAGAGGCCGCGCGTTCCTGATTTTCTTCTTCATACTACTGATCGTCGCCGGAGCCGGCGTGTGGTATTGGCTGCGGACTCGCGATTTTGAGTCGACCGATGACGCGCAGATCGAAGCTCATCTCGACCCGATCAGCCCACGTGTCGAGGGCACGATCCTCAAGGTGTACGTCGAGAATAATCAGACGGTTCACGCCGGCGATCCGCTAGTCGACCTGGATCCCCGCGATTTCGAGGTAGCACTCAATCAAATCAAGGCCGCGCTCAGCCAGGCGCAAAGCCAAGTGACGGCGCAGCAGCCCAATGTGCCCATTACACAAGTGGAAAACACCGCCAACATCTCAACTTCGGAATCGAGCGTCGCCACGGCGCAGGCAGTCTTAGCAGCGGCGGAGCACGACAGGGACACCGCAGCCGCCAGACTGAGCGAAGCCGAGGCCAATAACGCCAAAGCCCAAGCCGACCTGGCGCGCTATAAGATCCTGATCGCCAACGAGGAGGTCTCTCGTCAGGAATATGACCAGGTCGACGCCGCGGCGAAATCGCAAGCCGCCAACGTCGCGGCCAGCAAGTCCGCAGTGGAGTCTGCCGCGCGAATTGTGGAGCAAAGGAGATCTCAAGTGGCCGAAGCGCAGAGCCGTCTCGTCCAGTACCGGCAGAATGCTCCTCAGCAAGTGGCCGTGAAGCAGGCAGCGGTTCGATCTCTGCAGGCGAGTGCGGAAAGCATCAAGGCTCAGGTGGAGCAGGCCGAACTCAAGCTCAGCTATACCCACATCACCGCGCCGGTGAGCGGCATTGTGCTGAAACGCTCGGCGGAAACGGGCGCGCATGTGGCCGCCGGACAGCAGTTGCTGATGATCGCGGAGGTCGGCGACCTCTGGATCACCGCCAATTTCAAGGAAACGCAATTGGCATCCGTGCAGCCCGGACAGCCAGCCACCATTCACGTCGACGCGTTGGGGCAGGATTTCTCGGCCAGCGTGGAGAACATCGGAGGCGGTACCGGGGCTGTCAGCAGCGTGCTTCCGCCGGAGAACGCCACCGGCAACTACGTAAAAGTGGTGCAGCGAATTCCGGTTCGTTTGCGATTCAAGCCCGGCCAGGCAGGGCTCGATCGTCTGCGGGCTGGCATGTCCGTCGAGGTTGAGGTCCGTATCCGGTAATCCATGCCCGATTCCCATCACAACTGGAAACCCGCGCACAATCCCTACCTGATCGCGCTGACCGTTACCCTGGCGACGTTCATGGAGGTGCTGGATTCGTCGATCGCCAACGTTTCCCTGCCCCACATCGCGGGCTCGCTGGGCGCGACGTACGAGGAGTCCACCTGGGTGCTCACCAGCTACCTGGTCTCGGCGGCCATCGTGCTGCCCGTGTCCGGATGGCTCTCCACAGTGATCGGACGCAAGCGATTCTACATGACGTGTGTGGGCCTCTTCACCGTCTGCTCTTTCCTCTGCGGCATTGCTCCGACTTTGCCGTTCCTGATCGTTGCACGCGTCCTTCAGGGAATCGGAGGCGGCGGGCTCCAACCCTCGGAACAGGCGATTCTTGCCGATACGTTTTCCGTCGAGAAGCGCGGAATGGCATTCTCACTGTACGGGATGGCCGTGGTGGTGGCTCCGGCCATCGGACCCACGCTCGGGGGATGGATCACCGACAACTTCAACTGGCACTGGATCTTTTTCATCAATCTTCCGGTGGGCGCGCTTTCGTTGTTCCTGACATCGCGAATGGTAGAGGATCCGCCATGGCTGAAGGGAGAGCGCCGCAGCAGCATTAAGATCGATTACATTGGCCTCGCGCTGATCGTCCTGGGCGTGGCGTGCTTCCAGATGGTGCTCGACAAAGGGCAGGAAGATGACTGGTTCGCCTCACCGCTGATCACCACGATGTTCAGCGTGGGAGTTCCCACATTGATCGCATTTTTCCTCTGGGAGTGGCACCACCCGGACCCGATCGTCGACGTGCGGCTTTTGAAGAATCGCAATTTCGGCACCGCGGTCTTCTTTTCCTTCACGCTGGGCATGGTGCTGTTCGGGTCCACGGTGCTGATCCCCGAGTTTATGCAGACCAGCTTGGGATATACGGCGGAACTGGCAGGCATGGCTCTGTCGCCAGCGGGCTTTGTCCTCATGTTAATGATGCCAGTCGCCGGCCGCCTTACGGCAACCAAGATCGATCCGCGCCTTCTGGTTTGCATCGGCTTTCTGGGAACCGCGTTCACGTTGCACCGGCTCACCATCGTCAACTTGCAGATCGACTTTCACACGATGATGTTTTTGCGCATTACGCAGGTGATTTTCCTGCCGTTGATCTTTGTGCCCATCAGTACGCTGAACTACGTCGGTGTGCCGCGCGAAAAGAACAACCAGGTCTCGGGACTCTCGAACTTCGCGCGCAATCTGGGGGGCAGCATCGGGACGTCGTTACTGGGCACATTCCTCGCAAGGCAGAATCAGGTGCACCAGGTGAATATGGCAGCGCACACCAGCCACGGCGATGCGAATTTCGAACGCTGGTTGAATGGTTTGAAGGCGTTGTTCGTTTCCCAAGGCTACGATGCGGTCACCGCCGCGCAAAAAGCGACGGCCCTCGCCTACCAGACCGTACTGGCGCAGGCCAATACGCTTAGTTTCGAGAACTGCTTCTGGATCATGTCGCTGGTGGTGGCCTGCCTGTCGCCCTTGCCTTTTATCATGCGGCGCCCAAAGCACGGCGAGCCGCAGCGGGGAATGCATTAAGTCCCTGAGCCTGGCGGTTCTGAATTTGCCGCTCATGCCGGGGGCATCTGATGCAGATTTTGCGAGCGTAGCCTGCTGTCTTCCGTTTGAAGCCTAGCCACGAAATCAGGCAAATCTTCGTAGGTCCGAACGGCTTGGGCGGACAATGCTCTTCGTATCGGGCTTCGAAGCGACCTGCAAAACATTGATCACACGAACGACCTTGTCAACACTTTTGGCAATGGTTTCCGCCTTCGCCTTGGTATCCGCGCTATCTACCTGGCCTGAAAGCGTGACGATACCGTTGGTGGAGTTGACCGCGATGTTGGGAATGCTCTCTACCCCCACCTCTGAGGCGAGCTTGGATTTCACTTGAGCAGCGATCTTGAGATCATCGACTTGCGCCTCAGGCGTCTCGTTCGTCCGGCAGCCTGGGAGCAGTACACAGAGCAGCAATAGGAGAGTGGTCCATTTCATACCGCTCTCGAACGTTGCAACTGCGTCACCAACGGACGGAGTCCGACAAGCTACCCGCACACGCCGGATCCAGCGTCCTCTTTGACACGTATGGATCTATCAATGAGCGGATTTTCGATCCGCAGTGCGCAAAAACTGACGCTTGGTTTGGATCGAGCGGTGAAGTGCACACTTGGTACTCGCCGCGGTGGCGATCTACGGCGACGCATTAATCGAGCCTGTCATCGTTGCCGCAATCGAACCGGCAAAAGAACCACCGCCAGACGAGATCAGGCCGCTACCGGCTCTTCGCTATGTTCCGCCAGCCGGAGCATTGGCATCGCGTGCGTCTCCTCGACGCGTCCGAGCCAGAGCGTCATATCGTCGGTCTGCGGCGCGCCGGCCACAAACTCGTCGGCCGCCAAAAACACTTCCCGCACGATGTCGCGCGCACGGCGCCGCGGACCAGTCAAGCTGCTTAAGAAGCGCGTCCAGCCGAACTCTTCTCCTTGCGGATTGACGGCCTCGCACAGGCCGTCGGTGTACGCCACTATTAGATCTCCAGGGATCAGCGACACCACACCCTCGCGATACGTGGGTTTGCGCAGCATCCCGAGCCAGGGGCCGCGCGCTTCCAACCGAAAGCTGCGATATTGCCGCCCGGTTGGGCGGAGTACAAAGGGCGGCTCATGGCCCGCGTTGACGTAGTGCAGGCGGCCGGAAATCGGGTCGAATTGGCCGAGGAATAGCGTGGCGTAGCAGTTGTCGGAACAGATGTCGCGGAACAAGCCGTCGATGTTGCCCACCAGCTCCGCCAGGCTGCGAGTACGCGAGAAACGCAGCGCGCGTACGATGCTGTGCAGCGAAGTGGTGAGCAGTGCCGCTTCAATACCTTGGGCCGATACGTTACCGATCGCGATGCCGAAGCTGCCTTCATCCATTTCGAAGTAATCCAGGTAATCGCCGCCGGCCGTCGCGGCCGGGCGCCAATCACTGTAGTAATCCAAACCGGGAACCGAGGGGCGCAGGGAAGGAAAGATGCGGCTTTGCACTTCACGCGCGAGTTGTGACTCGTCTAAACGGAAGACTGGATTCAAGCTGGCCATCAAATTTTTCCTTGTACTTGGCTAGACGCTCCAGCGCCCCGAAAGGACACATCGATTCACAAATCTTTACAGAGCGAAGTTATTGAAAGTACGGCACATTGTGCGGAAAAAGCACATCCACGCAATAGCCCTTTTGAGCGTCATCGGGAGGGATGAGAAAGCTGGCTTGGCCTCTAATCGTCCAACTCGACTTCGGCCAGTTGTGACGCCTCGCGCAGCAATTGCAGGCGTCTCCATGGGCTCACGGCGCGCGCCCGGCCAAGCAGCCGGCGATAGATCGCGTGCACGTTAATCACGATCCGCTCCTGGCCGTCCCACTTGGCAAAGGGCTGGCGCAGATATTCGTCGCTTCGGCTGATGTAGGCGGCAGCCATCAGCGGCGGCCGGGCCTTTTCGAAGTGACGCCGCACGGCAGACCTGAGAAACAACCAATATTTTCTGACCGCGTCCAGGGACTCCGGCCCCGTGATTGGGCCATGCCCGGGTAGAATCGTCTCCGGCTTCAACTCCAGGATGCGCTCGCAAGCCTTGATCCAGTTGCGGGATGAGCCATCCCAAAGCACTGGAACGGTGCCATGAAACAGGATGTCGCCCGCGAACACAATCTGCGCATCGGGCAGGTGAACGACGAGATCCCCGGAAGTGTGCGCGGGCCCTACCTCGATCAGACGCACCTCGCGTCCTCCAACATCTACATTCAGCCGCCCGGAAAAGGTGGAGTTCGCGAAGGCCGGGTTGATATTGGTGAAATCGGAGTGCCGGATCATCTCCTGCAGGTAATCCGCGGCAATCTGCCACCGCTTGCGCCTGGGAAGCGGGATTAAGCTGACGAGCCGGTATGCCTTGGTAACGAAGGGCAGGAACTTCATCTGTCCGGGACCATGACGGCGCATGCTGCGATCTGCCGCCTTGGTCGCGATGATCTCGTGCGCGCCCACCACCTCATTGCCGAACCAATGGTCGCCATCGGCATGCGTGTTTACCAATTGCCGGATCGGCGCCGATTCCAGGATTGGTGCGAATCCGTTCAGCATCGCGGTAGTGCGGGGCAAGTCCCAAAGCGTGTCGACGAGCAGCGAAGAGCCTTTCCCCGTGATCAACGCGGAATTGCTTTCACCCCAACCGCCGTTGGGAGTAAGCCACGCCGTCACGTCTTGCCCGATCGACTGCAAGCCTTTGGCGAAGCGGAGAGGCTGTCCCGATACACTATGATCCAGGGCGTCCAAGGTTCCAGTGTAGAGGATTTCGCGGAGACGGAGCGGGCCGGAGTTATCTCGGCTGCTGTTGCTGGAGGAACAACTCGAATTTCTTCTTTTGATCGTCGTTCAACAACTGCTCCACGCGCTGCTTGCTGTCGCTCAGCACCGTATGATAGAGCTGCCAGAAATCGTTGAGAAGAGACTCGATTTGCTCTGCCTGGGCGGGTGTAAGATCCAGTTCCTTACGCATGCGCTCGAAGTAGCGCGCTTTGCCCGCGGGCGTGTCGAAAGAGGGCTGGTGCAACTGTTTGTGCACGCCGAGGTTCATTGCCACAGCGCCGGCAGCGGCTCCCGCCAGGAAGACCAGCAGAAGCATGAGAGCGGTTCCGATCTTCGGATCCATCGATCGCCTGTCGGGCAACCGCTCCAACACAAGATTAGTGCTGCTCATAGGCCGTCAGCGTGACCAGCATGTTGTCTCGCGCTGGTGCAGCATCGAAGCTCGGCGAGTCCTGCTCCGCCATGATCGCGGCAGGAGAAGGTCCGGCTTGATACTCGATCTCGCTGGAGACCAGATAGCTGCCCAAGACTGCCAGCGTGATCAGCGACGCAAACACCAGCCGGCGCCCCAATGCAAAATCCATCGCGAAAATGCCGGCAAACGAGGGCGCAGGTTTGCTCTCAGCGATCTGTTGGCGCACGCCAGCGTAGAAGTTGGTTGACGGTTCGAACATCTCATCGGACCGCAACGCTCCAAACAACGACGAGACATCCTGCATGCTGTGGATCTCTTCGCGGCACATCTTGCAGGCGCTCAGGTGTGCCTCGATTTTTCGTTGAGTCGCCGGTTCCAGCATCCCGGCCAGATACTCTTCGAGGCTGTCCATCACTACCACGTGCATATGTTTCTTCCCTTACAAATGTTACCTGCTACGGCCAAGTCTTTCCCATTGCGGGTCTTGTTGTTCCGGGCTGATGGGCCACCGGAACCCGCCCGCTTCCGGGATCTGTTCCTATTTTCGAAACTCTCTAACTCATTCGCACCGGCTTCTCGGGATCGACTACTTTACCCGCGGCCGATCCGGCTCAACCAGCCACCAGGCCGGGAGCGCGTTCCAGGCGTTGCGCCGCCTTGACCAGCTTCTGCCGTGCGCGAAACAACTTAACTTTGATGGTGTTTTCGTTCATGCCGGTCTTCTCCGCCAGCTCTTCCACCGAAAACCCCTCCACTTCTTTCATCATGAGCAGCATGCGCTCCTCCTCGGAAACCCGCGTGAGGAGCTTCAACACGTAGTCGCGGCGCGCCAGGTCGGCGTCCGCCGGAGCTTGACGGTCGATATTCGGCTCGGTGTTTTCTACCCGGCGGACCTCGTCTTCGCTGAGGTCGCTCTCGTAAACCAGCTTGCGGACTTTCCGCTTGCGCAGATAGTCGAAGCACTCATTAACCGTAATTTTGTAGATCCAGGTGATCAGGGAACTGCGGAAATCGAAGCTCTTGACGGAAAGGTAGACCTTGGCAAATACCTGTTGCGCAATGTCTTCCACGTCGTTGCGCTGTCGCACGATCCCGTGAATGATGGAAAACACTTTAGACTGGTAGCGGTCGACGATTTCGCGGAACGCCGTGTCGTCGCCAGCCTGGGCGCGCCGGACCAAAGAGCCTTCCGGGGTATTCTGATAGTCCACTCTAGATTTCGCCGCAACCTTACTACCGAACCCAGGGAGCGTCAGAGCGTCAGTCAGTGTTCCCATACACCGATTCCGACGCGAAACACCCTTTTCGGGTTTCAAGTACCTGCCCTACACTACCAATTGCAAGATACCACAGCCGCCATCCTCGCCACGACGATCCCGCAGCGCCATCGCGAAGCGTTCCGCCGCTGAGGCTCGATTTTGCGCGACCCAACCGCATCGTTTTACATCTAAAAGGCGAAGGGATGGAGCGAATCGCTCAACTTCGTCTATAATGATGCGACGCCATTACACCCCTACCAGGAGTATAAAGACAACATGGTTCAATTAACGGAACGAGCGGTTGGTAAGGTAAGAGAGATCATGAATAGCCAGGAGCCCGCTCCTGCCGGGCTGCGGATTGCAGTCGTGGGTGGAGGCTGCTCCGGGTTCAGTTACTCGATGGCTTTCGAGAACCAGCCAAACATGCTGGATAAGACCTATAATTACAACGGGTTGAAGGTGTTCATCGACCAGGCGAGCCTGCTCTATCTGGATGGCGCGGAAGTGGATTATGTGGAGACCCTGGAAGGATCGGGTTTCAAGTTCAACAATCCGCAGGTGAAGTCCACCTGTGGATGCGGCAGCTCTTTCCAGGTTTAAGCAGGAATTCACTCCCTTACCGGTGCTGCGTCGTTTGAGCACAATCGTGCTTGAACCACTGAGAAGAGTGGCGGGGTGCGCTCGGACGGCTTGAACATTTGAGCCGAACCAAGGACTCCCCGCCCGAATCCCATCCAACCGGTTTTCCTTTCCTCACGTGCTAAAATCACTCGCATGCGCCGCCTGGTGCTGCTAAGTGCTCTCACCCTGTTGGCTTGTGGACAACGCAAGCCCGTCGAGTCGCGGGGTTTCCGGGTGGTTGGGGCAGCCGACCCCACATTTCGCGCACGCCCTCATTGGCGCGATGTGATCTCGTCCCGAATTCACGACGTTTCGCTCTTGTACGATCGGGAATTCCACATTCAATTGGAGTTGGTGGACGTAGAGGAGTGGGGCCCGGGGACGCAGATGAATTCGGAGCAGAAGCGCCGGCTGCTGGGCTCGCGCACACCCGATCCCAATCTGCTGCAGATCGGATTTACCACTCCCGATGGGGGTGCGGAGCCCGGCATCGCGTTGGCGTTCGACCCGCGCGTGTTGGTCTTCGACCTGCCCAATGGAAGCGAAGAGCAGAACGAACTCCGGCTGGCGCACGAACTGGCGCACGTCTTCGCTGCCTGGCACTCGAATAAAAGTGATTCCGTCCTGCACCTGCCGCCGGGGAATTCGTTCGACTCCGCCGCGCGCGATGTCGTGCATCTGACGCGTCTGGCTCCATTGGGACGTGGGCCTTCCGCGCTCGACCCCGAGTCCGAAGCGGAGCTGGCCAAGCTCTATACCAGTACTGGTCTCAATCCGGAGGCCAATCCGCTGTTTCAATCCTATTTGTTCATTGGCCACGAGCTCTGGACGGGCGGCAACCACGAAAAGGCTCTGGACCCGCTGGCACGCGCGGCCGTTCTCTCCCCCGGCGACCTGAATGTGCACTACATGATCGCAAAATCCTACCTGGTTATGAACCGCTACGCCGACGCGGAGTCCGAGTTTCGCAAAGTTCTCAAGATGAACCCAGCGCACGCCGTGGCGTGGAACGGTTTGGGGGGAGCCCTGCTGAACATGCGCCGCTATGAAGAATCCGAAGCCGCGTTTCGCAAGGCGCTGCAGCTTGACCCCGGGAATCCCTCGGTTGGCGTCAACCTGGGCCGCGCGATGGTCCACCTATCCGGCCAGGTCGACCAGGGCATTGCCCAAATCCAGGCTGTCTTGAAGACTAATCCCAACGATGCGTACGTGCAGCAGGCGCTGAAAGATGTGCTGGCATTCAAAGAACAAAACGCCGGAAGCCAGCCAGCTCCTGGCATAGCGCGCTAAAATCACGTCATGATTCGACGACTGCTACTCCTGGGACTCCTCTGTGCCGCTATTGCCGCCGCGCAGACCAAAGTGTATGAACTGCGGACCTACACCTGCTTTGAAGGCAAGCTGGACGCCCTGAAGGCGCGTTTCCGCGATCACACCATCGAGATCTTCAAGCGCCACGGGATGGAAAGCATCGGCTACTGGGTGCCGCAGGATCCGGAAAAGTCTAAGACCACGCTGATTTATATTCTGGCCCACCCGAGCCGCGAAGCTGCTGACAAGAATTGGCGTGAATTCAGCGCCGATCCGGAATGGAAGAAGGTAGCCGCCGATTCCGAAGCCAACGGCAAGATCGTTCAGAAGGTCGACCGCGTCTTTATGGACCCAGCCGATTTTTCGATGTTGAAGTAGCGCGGACATAACGTGGACATCGCGCGCCAGGCGCACATGCGCCTACTCATCGAACAGCTCCAGAAGCTGGAGGACCGCCTCCGCGAGGGCGGCGGTCCCGCACGAATCGAACGGCAGCATCGCGCGGGCAAAATGACCGCCCGCGAGCGTATCGCCGCGCTCCTCGACCCTGGGTACTTCTTTGAAGTTGGCCTGCTGATCGCATACGACCGCTACGAAGGCCAGGCTCCGGCCGCGGGAGTGGTCACCGGTCTGGGCAAAATCGAAGGCCGCCCCGCCGTGGTCGTCGCCAATGACGCCACGGTGAAGGCGGGGGCCTGGTGGCCCGAAACGATCACCAAAATTCTGCGGGCGCAGGAGATTGCCATGCGGAATCGACTGCCCATCGTCTATCTGGTGGATTCCGCGGGCGTGAACTTGCCGTACCAGGACGGCATCTTCCCAGGCCAGTATGGCGCGGGGCGCATCTTCTATTACAACTCGCTGATGCGGCGAAAAATGCGAATCCCGCAGATCGCCGCGGTGATGGGGCCCTGTATCGCGGGGGGCGCGTACCTGCCCGCCCTAAGCGACGTCATCATCATGGTGGAGGGCACCAGTTTCATGGGGCTCGGCGGTCCCAATCTGGTGAAAGGCGCAACCGGCCAGGTGATCGATTCCGAGCCGCTGGGAGGCGCCCATCTTCACACCGCAATCAGCGGCGTGGCCCACTATATGGCCAAAGACGATGCCGACTGCCTGGCGCGCATCCGTCAACGCTTTCGCCAACTACCGCCCGTCCCGGCAGATGCGGCGGGAGGCGTTCCGCCGCTACGCGACGGATCGGACATGTACGGTGTGCTGCCCGCAGACCATCGCCTGCCGTACGACATCGAGGAAGTGATCTTCCGCATCTTCGACGGTAGCGACTATGCGGAGTTTCAGCCTGAATACGCCCCCGAGATGCTGTGCGCCACCGCAAATCTGGCGGGACATCCGGTCTCGATCGTGGCCAATCGGCGGGGATTTCTCAAGGCGGAGGGCCGTCCGCGAATTGGTGGCATTATCTACGCCGAGTCCGCACGAAAGGTCGCGTACTTCGTGGAGAATAGCGAACGCCTGCGGCATCCAATCGTGTACCTGCAGGACGTTTCCGGTTTCATGGTCGGCCCGGAGGCCGAGCGTGAGGGCATCATCCGCGCGGGTGCGGAAATGGTAGAGACCATGTCATGCGCCACCGTCCCGAAAGTCGTCCTGACGTTGAATCACGCTAGCGGTGCAGGATATTACGCGATGGCCGGCCAAGGTTTCGATCCGAACTTCACCATCAACTGGCCCACCGCGCGGATCGGCGTGATGGAGGGCGATTCGGCGGTGATGGCGCTTTTTTCCGCCGAATTGGAGAAGTGCAAAGGCGCGCCCATGCCGCCCGATCTGAAGGAGGCGATCGAGAAAACGCGTTCCGATTACGAGCGGTGGCTCGACGCGCGTTACGCTGCCGCCCGCGGGCACGCAGACGCGATCATCGATCCGATGGATACGCGCAAGGTGCTGACTTTCGTGCTCGAGGCATGCCGGGCGGCTTCGTAGCGCCTCACCTATTCGCCACCAAGAGCCTGGACTGGATCGATTCGGACGGCTGCTGTCGTGGCGCAAACACTCCTGTTTGCCGTCTCGACACTCTTGTCGAGACTTTTCGGGCTGTCTACTGGGTCCGACGTAACGCCGCCGCCCGATGACAATCGCCGCCACCGATGCTTGACATTCACACTTGTAGAACCATATATTGTTCTACAATCTATGTCTCAACAGCCGGTTGGCCGTGACCTGAAAAAAGGCAGCGCTGAACTCCTCATTCTGTCCCTCATCGAAACGCAGCCCCGCCACGGTTACGAAATCGCGAAACTGATCGAAACCCGCTCCAAAGGCACGGTTTGTTTTCGCGTTGCCTCGCTGTACCCGCTTCTGTACCGGCTGGAGGATCGCGGTTGGATTCATGGCTATTGGGTCGAAAAGGCAGGCCAGCGCCGCCGCCGCTTCTACCGCATCCTGCCCGCGGGACGGAAGATTCTCGCCGATCGGCGCACCACCTGGAGCGCGTTTGTAGCGGCTGTCCGCGACATTACTGGAATCGAATATGCCTGATTGGGACGCTGCCATACGCGATCGGCTGCGCGCCTTGAACCTTACAGGCGCTAGGGAAGCGGAGGTAGTAGAAGAACTCGCCCGCCACATCGACGACCGCTATCGCGAACTGCTCGACGAAGGAATGCCTGAGGCACAAGCCCGTCAGGCCGCATTCGAAGAGTTGGAATCGGATGACGACCTCCTCCGAGGTCTGCGTAAGACGCGTCAACCCATCGCCGCAACGCCGCTCATCATCGGCACCGCTCGAGGAGGAAGCATCGTGGAAAGCATCTGGCAAGATCTCAAAGTCGCCCTTCGCATGATCCGCCTGAAGCCGGCGTTCAGTGCGAGTGTCATTCTAATGCTGGCGCTTGGGGTCGCTGGGAATGCGGCCATCTTCAGCATCTTCAATGGTCTCTTCTTACGGCCGCTGCCGTTTCCCGACGCCGGCCGGCTGCTCGATATTGACGATACCGCTCCCAAGTGGAACCTCAAGTACGTCAGCGTCTCCAATCCCGACGCGTTTGGATGGCAGAAAGGTAACACCACGTTCGAGGGAATCGGATTCTTCAGCCAGGGCGGCGCCAACCTTTCGGATGCTTCCGGAACGGCGCAGCGCATCAAGACCGCGTCCGTGACCTACAACTTGCTCGATGTACTGGGCCTCAGACCTGCTGCCGGACGAGGCTTCCTGCCGACCGAGGACCGGCCCGGCGGAGCTAAAGTGGCGATGCTCTCCTATGCTCTCTGGCAGCGTGTCTATGGAGGCGATCCGAATGCCGTCGGAAAGGTGCTCAAACTCAGCGAGCAGGCCGTCGATGTTGTCGGCGTACTGCCCCGCGAAGCCGTGCTGCCACCGGATGTCGACATCTGGCTGCCACTCGGGGCTGACCCGGCACGTGGTGGAAGTTTCTACCTCTCGGCAGTCGGACGACTGAAGCCTGGCGTCACCATCGAACAGGCGCGCGCCGACCTGCTGAGGGTTCACAAAGCAATCGATCCAGCCAACGACGTCACCTCTCCCATCATGCAGCCGCTGCGGGACCGGTATCTCGGAGATTTTCGTCCGGTGATGCGCACTCTTCTCAGCGCGGTCGGCCTGGTGATCGTGATCGCGTGTGTGAACATCGCGGGCCTGATGCTGGTTCGCGGAGAGGCGCGGGCCCGGGAGATCTCGATTCGCACCGCAGTAGGGGCATCGCGAACGCGCATCGTTCGGCAACTCCTGACGGAAAGCCTGGTCCTGGCCGCCGTTGGAGGGGCGGTCGGCGTGCTCGGCGGGAAGTTCCTGCTGCTGGAACTGGTCCGGCTAATGCCCGCGTCCGTTCCCAACTGGGTCCGCTTCGATCTGGACGCGCGTTTCGCCGCGTTCTGTATCGCGCTGACGGGGGCCGCGGCGATCCTCTTCAGCCTGGCACCTTCCTTGCAAGCCGCCGCTGCGGACACGCGCAACGCACTGCAGGAGGCCGCTCGTTCCACGTTGACGCGCGGCAAACGCGGCGTTCTCAGCTTTCTGGTGGTCTGCGAGGTCGCGCTGGCTCTCACGCTTCTGGCAGCATCGGGATTGCTGATTCAGTCCTTCCGGAAAGTGCTGCAAGTCAATCCGGGATTCCGCGAGCAGAATGTGCTTACCTTCACGCTGAGGTTGCCGCCAGCGAAGTATCTCAAGGCGGAAAACTGGCAGGCGTTTTATCAGGGCTTGCTGACCCGCCTGCGCGTGCTGCCGGGTGTGACATCCGCCTCGGCGGCGACCCTGGTTCCGCTCGGCGGCCATACGGGCTACTTCTTCGAAGCCGAGAATGCCGTGCCACGCGGATCTAAGGACGAGACGCCCGTCGTGCTGCAGATCAGCGCCATGTCTGACTACTTCGAAACAATGGGGATGAGTTTCGTCGCCGGCCAGGGCTTCACGGATCGCGACGAAGCTGCCGACGCCCCGCCGGTAGCAGTCGTGAACGAAGCGTTTGCGCGCTATTACTGGGGCGCGACCGATGTGTTGGGCCGTCGCATCAAGTATCCCGGAAACAACCCGCAAAATCATTGGATGCGCGTGGTGGGGGTCATCCATAACACGATGCACTACGGACTTGACGGCGAGGTTCGCCCATCCGTGCTGGTACCCTTCGCGTCAAGCCCGAGCAACGGCCTGACCATCGTCATGCGAACCGCGAACGATCCGCACGCCCAAGTCGCCACGGCGCGGAATACCCTCCGGCAGATGGATTCCAATCTGCCGATGTTCGAAATCCAAACGATGGAAGAGCGAATCGACCGCTCTTTATGGGTGCGTCGCGCCTACTCGTGGCTATTTGTCGCCTTCGGGGCAACGGCCATGGTTCTGGCGGCGGCGGGCATCTACGGCGTCGTCTCCTTTTCGGTGTCGCAGCGAACGCGCGAGATTGGGATCCGCATCGCGCTCGGTGCACGGCCGGCACAGGTGCTCCGAGGCGTGTTGGGCAGCGGCATGGTACTGGTCGCCATCGGGATTGTGACGGGGTTGTTGGCATCGCAACTCACCACACGCTACCTCAAGACCATGCTGTTCGGCGTGGGCTCGCGAGATCTGTTGACCTACACCAGCGTCATCGTGGGAGTGGCGGCAGTGGGGCTGCTTGCCAACTACATCCCGGCCCGGCGCGCGGCCTCCGTGGATCCCATGCGCGCGCTACGGACCGACTAAACGAAATCCCAAAGTCGCATGCAGTACCGCGCCGGGGAGTGATCGACCAATCCGGGCGGCGCCGGGCACGCCAGGAACGCTTGCGGATTGGTTTTGAAGTCCGCCGGCAAACCGCCAAAGGTCTTGGCCAGGATACTTAAATCGACGATGGTTTCGTCTACCTCGCTATAGTTCAGACAACCCGCCTCGTCGATCTGATAACAGCCAATCGGTGAGTGCATGTACAAGGCGCTCTCCAACGGAACGTGCGCTACCAGATCATGGAGATTGACGATGCGGTAATGCCCTCTCCCCGGATTCGCTGCCACCCGCTTCCGAAAGGCACCGTTGCCCACCCGCGGACAGCCAATCGTATAGGCCGACGTGTTCGGATCGGCAAAGCGGGAGTAGGTCAACAGCGCCAGCGCACCCCCCAGACTGTGGCCCGTTATGCAGATCTCCGCCTGTGGCTCGGCGGCCCGGTACTGCGTAAGAAGATCGTGCACCGATTCCCATACCCGGTTCAGCGCCGCCTGGAACCCGTGATGCACCAGGCAAGGAATGGAGAGGTGTTCGATTAGGGATAAGTGGCCCAGAGGGGGAGCACTGAAGCCCTTATACTCCGGTTCGTGAACCAGCAGAATATCCAGATCGGCCTTCGAATCCGCTGGATCGTCCGCCTCGGTTCCGCGAAACGCCAGTAGAGCGAAATCCTTACCCGTAGCGAAAAACGCCTGGGTGCCCGGCGCGTTCCAGTCCAGGGGATTCTCTCCGATCTTCGCTTTGAGTTTCAGTCCTCCGCGTGCGAGATTCTCCTCCAACTCGCCGTCTGACATCCGCCGCGAACCGTAGCGCGCATAGCTCAGCATAGCGGCATCGGCGGCCCAGGCAGCTTTCACAATATCCCCGTCGGCGAGAAACGGATTCTGCCCGGCGACGCGGAAATACTCGTACTCGTCCGGCTCGGGCGGAAAGAACAGGTTTTTGAGCGTACCTGGCAGCAGGCGAGTCGATCGTTTTGGCTGGATACTCTGCTCTCTCATGGCGGGGTCCCTTTCGCGGCGAGACTTCGACAAGTATCTGCTCGCACCGAATGGTTGTCAACCCATGACCGCTTATCGCTGGCGCACGCTTCGCACTGACACGCTGAGGCCCCAGCACACCGCCACAAGCACCAATATCACCAGCAATGAGTCAGCTACGCTAAGCTGCTCGAACGCCTGCTGCCTCTGGATGAGACGAAACCCTCTTTGCACCTGGTCGAGAACGCTGTCGATTACCGAAAAACTGTGGAGCATGTCTCGCAACTCTCCCGCACGAAGGCCCTCGTTCCCTTGCGAGGAATTAGGGCCCTCGATTGAGGATTGCGTGTTTTGCCATCTACCTCCAGTCCTCGGCGTACCCCGGCCGTCACAGAACTTTTCCTGAATTTCCGTGCAAATTCCGGCTTTTTGTACTACTTGATGTACTACCTGGAACAGTACGGAGAGGCGGACTCCTTAGCCCGACTCACTTGCGGCAAGCCATATCCCTATTTCAGGCCTCTTCATCGGAATCACGCGCAATGACGATCCGCAGCCCAAGCAGAAAGGCGATCCGGATTGAGGGTATGTCAGCAGCTCGGTTGATCTTCTAGCCGGCGCTGCAGAACGAAATTACTCTGCCTCAGAGACGCCGCCAACATTACCGTTCGACATAACCGCGACGCCAGGAGGCGCGCACTTGCTTCATACCCGCCGGTGCCTGCACTTCGACTCGCACCTTATGATACTTGCCGTCACTCGGCGCGTGCTTGGAGAAGTATCCCACCACGTACTCATTCCGGATCTGTTGACTCAGGGCCTCCATCGCCTCCGGTAACTCGCTCAGCTTGTGGACCCAGACCACGCTGCCGCCAGTCTCCTCCGCGAGCTTCTCCAAGTAACGCGGGCGCTGGAACAGGCCGATGGCATAAACCCGCACATCCGCCTCACGGACCAGCGATAGCAGTTCGCCCTCGGAATAGCGGCTGTTGTTGTCGCCGCCGTCGGATAGCACCAGCAGCACCTTGCGCGGATTCGAGGCCTTGCGCATCTCCTGGACGGAGCGCCAGATGGCGTCGATCATGGCGGTCCAACCGTGTGTCTCAATCGAATTCAACTGTTGCAGGATCGCATCGGTGTCGCGCGTGAATGGGCTGATCAACTCGGCATTGTCATTGAACTTCACGAGGAAGAACTCGTCGCCGGGCAGAGAGCCCTTGCAGAACTGTTGTACTGCCACGCGCGATTCCACAATCCGATCCTTCATGCTGCGGCTGGCATCGAAGACCAGACCCGTGGAGATCGGAGCGTCTGCTTTCGAGAACGAAGTGATCTCCTGTTCGACATCGTCTTCGAGCAGGCGGAAGGACGATTTCGAAAGACTCATCAGCGGGTGGTCATGAAGATCGGTGACCTGCACCGGAACCTGAATCAACTTGACGTCGAGGCGGAAGGTCGATGACCGCAGGCTCCCGGACGCCGGACGGGCGCGCGGAATGATTGCAAGATTCGGTTCGGAATCCGACGGTTGCGCGGTAGTTACACCGCAGAACGATATCAGGGAAGTAGCAAAAACCGCCGCTCGAATGGAGCGAGTACCCAGAAAAGCCATGCGCCCCCCAACTGGAATCGAAAAGAATCTAGCCAGTATATGCCCGAATCGATCGAGGGTGGGGACGCGCGGCGGGAGGGATCCGGGAGGATCTGTGCTTCTTACAACACGCCGGCCGCGGTGCGAACCGAGCGGTGCGTACGCCACGAGATTTGGGCGTCCAGAATGTCGCGCAGGCGTTGGAAGCGAGCTTCGATCCGGGATTGCTCGGAGCGGTCGAGACTGGAAACCAGAGGCAATAGCCTCGCAATCTCGGAATATGACTCTTCGGCGCGCCGGAGCGACTGGTCGTCAGCCTCCGCGGCGAGGCGAACTCCCAAATTTAACTCTCGTGTCAGGTAGCGGACCAGGTCCTCGTTGGTTTTGGCGCGAAGTCGCGCAAGTTTAGCGTCGTTGGAAATACTGCTCATAGAATCTCCTTGGCAAATTGCAAATCGATGCGGCAGTAATCGGGGGAAGTCGATGCTATCGGCTCACATGGGTCCGGACGCTCTTCTCATTAGACGAGCCGGGCCGCGGATTTGCTTCAAAATTCTGAGGCGAGCGTCATTTCAATTTGCCGTCATTGGTACCACGCGGGGCATCGGACTTTGGTAAATCGGTCTCGCCATTTTTGGGCTTCCACAACGCCGCCGCTCCAACCACCACTGCCAGCGGCACAGAAGCGAGAAACGCATACTTCCATTTCTGTTTCCCCGACGGCGCGGGCTCTGCAGGCACCACATTCGCTTCGTGCGATGTGTCGATAGCCTTCCCGACGCGCATCTCTTCCAGATCGTATGCGAACTGCTTGCCGCAGTCGAGGCAGACTACGTAGGTACCGCCGTGCGGGACGCCTCCTTTGCTCACAGGGGTCACCGGGCGGGTTAAACGCCGGTGGCTGCAACGGAACATCAGGTTCAGAAGCGTGTCGATCATCGCGACGTCCCCATTCCGGGCCACGTGGGCCTGCTTCTATTGTGACAGAGTACGCGTTCGCGAGCCACCTCCAATCCCGCACAACCATTAGTGCCGAATCTGTTCTCGACGTTTCACGGATTTCTACGGCTATGGTGCGGCCAGGCTGAGGCACAGAATGTGCAATGGCGGGATCGTGCCCATTGTCTTAAGCCGCCCACGAGTTGGTCCCTGGATGTTTCGCTGCGCCACGATAAGAAGGCAGGGGCCTGGGCTACGTCTGGGTGTTTGCCGATGACCAGGGAAGACACAAGGCGCGTCGCTTCGACTCGTCGGAATTCCGCAAAGCCAGCGGCAAATTTTCTCCGAAGTTGCGCTGGAGGGGAGCCAATCTGGAAGTCGAGCGCGTCGAGCTGTTCTTCCGCGGCATCCGCACCTGTCGCTATCACTACGACGTTTCTGCCCGACGGACGGCGGTTCCTCGTGGTCACCGAACCGGAACGGGGTTCAACGATTCCTTGACCGCGTTAGAGAATTGTACCGCGGCCATTCACTTGCCCCCACCGCTAGATTGCAGAGATTGCACTGTTCAAGACTACAAAACGTTCAGATTTGACGGGCCGCCGTGTCGGCATTTGTAAGCGTGTCTCCGGCGGCCGTATCTTTACTGGACGGTCGACTCTTCCGCCAGCGCCAGTCTTAAGCCAAGGCTTTTCCGTACAACGCGAGCAAGCGGCTCCATGCCTTCTCGGCCTGTGCTTCGTTGTAGACTCCCGAATCCGGAGGGCACCAGCCATGCGCCGCGCCTGCGTACACCTCGATCTCCGCAGGCAACTTGGCTTTTTCGAAGGTCTCTTTCAGAACGTCCTTGTCTTTGGGCGCCCGCTGATCGTCATTCGCTGCGATCGCAATCAGGAACTGCGCGTGGCTCTTCGCGGCCTGCAGGTGCGGACTGGTTGGGCTGTCGGCCACGAGTCCGGCTCCGTGAAAAGAAGCAACTGCTCCCACGCGATCTGGCGCGGCGGCCGCGGTACGAAAGGCGATCGGGCCTCCCATGCAATACCCCTGCGTGCCCATCTTCCGATTCTTGGCCACGGACGATTGCTGATCCAGCCACCCGATGAACGCTTTGGCGTCCGTCATCTGCATCGTCTCGTTCAAACCGCCCGCCAGCGGCCTGAGTTGCGCGATGGGAGTGGCGGCTCCGTTTTCCGCCGTGGGGGCTTTTTTGGTGCGGTAGAAGGGATTCACCACGAGCACCGCGTAGCCCGATTCGGCGAGCCGCTTACCCATCTGCCGGAACGCCGGCCGCAATCCGAAGATGTCCGGCCATACGAGTACGCCTGGGGCTGTACCGCTCGACGGATGCACGAAGTAGCAGTCGGCGGAGCCGTCCGGCGTCATCACGCTCACGTCCGATTCGGTCACCGAAACGGCGTTCGCCACGCCCGGCAGCATCATGGCGACTCCGGCTCCCAAGATCATGCCGAATTGCTTCCGCGTCACCAAACCGCGAGCTTCGAACTCCTGCCGATCGTTCTCAAAATGATCCTGATCACACATTATGTTCCCCTCCTTATCGCCGCCAGGTTACGCCACCGGTCGCGCGCATACCGGGATATTATATCGACTCGCGGCATGACCCGCTGTCCGCACCACGGCTGATCTTCACCGCGGAAGACAAGGCGCGGAGAAATAACGCTGAGAAAGATCCCCGCATCGCTTAAGCACCTGGCCGAAGCATCTGGAAGGGGTTCCCAATTCAGCCTCGTCCCTGTCTTCTCCGCGCTTATCTCCGCGCCTTCGCGCCTCCGCGGTGAAGTGCTCCGCGCTCCCGAATTCCAGTCGCACCGCAAGCAAGCACACCCTCGGAGTCGTGAACTGCGGCATGACCTGCTGTCCGCACCACAGCTGATCTTCACCGCGGAAGCCAACCCGCGGAAAAATAACGGGGAGAAAGATCCCCGCATCGCTTAAGCGCCTGGACGAAACACCTGGAAGGGGCTTCCCAATTCAGCCTCGTCTCTGTCTTCTCCGCGCTTATCTCCGCGTCTTCGCGCCTCCGCGGTGAAGTGTCTCCGCGCTCCCGAATTCCAGTTACGCACCGCATGCAGCAAGCACACCCTCGGAGTCGTGCTAACTTGGGCAAAGGGATTCTCCCCGCCATGTCGCAACGTCCCGGCCGAAGAGCCTATCTTCTCGTCACGCTGTTTGCTTTGCTATTAGTCCTTTTTCCGTTCCTCTTCTGGTACCGCACCTGGTTCGGCCGCAAGCTCAGCGACTCCCAGATCGACGAATATCTCGCAGACCGCTCCGCGCCTCGTCACGCGCAGCATGCCCTCGTACAGATCGGAGAGCGCCTCTCGCACAGCCGCGATGTTTCCCGCTGGTACCCCGCCGTCATTGAGGAGGCATCCAGTCCCAGCCTGGAACTCCGGCAGACAGCCGCATGGATCATGGGGCAGGACCGGAAATACGCACCCTTCCATGAGGCGCTCCTGCGATTGATTCACGATCCCGAGGCCATGGTGCGGCGGAATGCGGCACTCGCCCTGTCGGTCTTCGGCGACCCCGCCGCACGGCCGGAACTGGTCTCGATGCTGCGCCCATTCACCATCGAAGCGCCAGCCGCGGGCACTCTCAAATATCGTCTCAAACTCGGCGATTATGTGAATCCCGGAACGAAGGTCGCCTTGATCGGGGATATGGAAGTTCGCGCGCCAGTGCCGGGCGAAGTCCGGTCCCTCGATCGCCGGGACGGCTCCGTGGTGCAGAAAGGTGACGGCCTCGCCGATCTTTCCGCCGACCAGTATCATGTCTGGGAGGCTCTCCGCGCGCTATATCTGGTAGGCGACCCATCCGATCTCGAAGCCATCGAGCGATACCTGCGTCCGCTTCCAGGCATGCCTGACACCATCCAAAAACAAGCCGCAAGTACTGTGGAAGCAATCAAATCCCGCACCCAGTCGTCCACCCCTACCCTCAACCCTTAACTACACCTGCCTTTAGAGAGTGGAAAAAACGGATGTGAGCGTGCGATAGTAGAACATACGGCGCTACGCCCGCTGCGAGGTCTTTTGAAGAAGCTGCTCCTGGTCTGCACTGTTCTGATTCTAGTTTTGCAAGCCCGCACCGCCCAGTTGGCCCTGATTGTTCTCAACACGGCGCGGGGGCCTGTCTCCAACCTGCCCGCCGATTGGCAGGTGAAGGTGAACCATGGCAAACCGGAGGTTTCGGTCTGCACTGACCGCAATGATGCGTGTGTTCACCTGAAGAGCGCCAAGGCATCGTTCTCACTGGAGCGCAGCGTCGACGTAGATCCCGGCCAGATGCCGTATTTGACCTGGAATTGGAGGGTCGCGCAACTGCCGGCCGGCGGCGACTTTCGCAAGTCAGCCACCGACGATCAGGCCGCTCAAGTGCTGGTGGCCTTCGATGACCGCCGCATCGTGAGCTACATCTGGGACACCAGCGCCCCCAAAGGCGCGGAACAGCGCACCACGTTCATTCCGCTGATCCATGTCTTCTCGGTGGTCTGCCAATCGGGTTCCACGGACATCAACAAGTGGTTGGCGGAAAGCCGCAATGTCGCCGCCGACTATGAGCGCGCGTACGGGCGGCCCGCTCCGCATGTCAAGGGCCTGCGTCTGCAAATCAATTCCCAGCACACCGGCACGGTCGCCGAAAGCTACTTCGGCGAAGTCGCCTTCCGCAGCACACCGCAGTAATGATCCTGGTCACCGGCGGCACCGGGTTTATCGGCAGCCATTTGCTCGACAGGCTCTCGGCGTCTCACATACCCGCTCGCTCTTTGCTGCGGCGAAAGAAGACTCCGCGTTCCCTGCCCTTGGGTATCGAGCCGGTCTTTGGCGATCTGGTGAGCGGAGAAGGGCTCGAGGAAGCGCTGCGCGGTGCCACCACCGTCATCCACCTGGCGGGCGTTACCAAAGCCCTCAGGCCCGCCGAATACTATGCGGGAAACGTTCAGGGCACCGGGGTATTGCTGCGCGCGTTGGCGGGTAGTTCCGTGCGATTGGTACATGTGAGTTCGCTCGCTGCGGCCGGGCCGAGCCCCGACGGCACGCCAATCGACGAGGACGTGCCGCCCCATCCCCTGACGCATTACGGCAAATCGAAGCTGGAGGCGGAACGCCTGGTGCGCGAACTTTGCCCCCAGGCGGTGGTCGTTCGCCCTCCAGTGGTCTACGGACCACGCGACACCGACGTATTTGCACTCCTGAAATCCATTTCGCAAGGTGTAGTGATCGAGATCGCGGGCGGCGATCGATGGTTTAGCGCCATCTATGTGGACGACCTGGTGGACGGGCTTTTGGCCGCCGCCGAGTCTCCAAAGGCTGCGGGCAGGACGTACTTTCTCGCGCATCCGAAGCCGCTCACGTGGGCGGATCTCAGCCTGGTTGCGGCGCGCATCATGTCGCGGCGTCCTCGTGTCGTGCGTGTGCCGATGCCGGTAGCGCACTGCACTGGATTTATGGCGGAAATGTGGTCGCGCCTCACACGCAAGCCGGGAATTGTGTCGCGTGATAAAATCCTTGAGGCCCAATGCCGCTGGTGGACGTGCGACTCTCGCCGGGCAGCCGCCGAAATCGGCTTCCAGGCGAAGACACCTCTCGATGCCGGGCTGGAAGTGACTCTCGCCTGGTACAAACAGGCCGGATGGTTGAAATGGTAAGCCGGCACGACCACAGCTCCGCAAGCCCGCCTCCCGACACCGGCTTCTGGGCTATCGATAAACTGGTGCTCGGTTATCTGACGTTCACGACCATCTGCATTCTGGGCTGGTGGAGCAGAGTGGAGTACGCCGGCCTGCTGTTGCTGGCTCATGTACTGGGAATGGGGCTGGCGCTCTTCGAGATCAAGTGCCCGAACCGCACGAGCTGGATCTTCCGGAACTGGTATGCCTTGCCGTACGTAGCCTCTTGTTACAAGGAAATGGCTCTCCTGGTACCCGCAGTTCGCGGCACCGATGCCGACCAGTGGCTGGCGGATTTGGATTTTCGGATCTGGGGTGCTCATCCTACGGTGTGGCTGGAGCGAGTGCACACTCCCGCGCTGACTGAATTTCTGCAGATTGTGTATACGCTTTTCGTACCGGCGGTACTTCTGATTCCGTTCCTGATTTGGCGAAAACACCGGCCCGGAGAGTTCCAATATTATGCTTTTTTAATCGCCCTGGGATATTTAGCTTCTTATATCGGGTACCTGATTGTGCCCGCACGGGGACCCCGTTTCCTTCTCAACCATTTGCAGCACATACCGTTACAGGGACTCTGGCTTTTTCACGCCATGCAGAGTACGCTCGACCGTCTGGAATCTGCGCATTACGACTGTTTCCCGAGTGGTCACACCGAACTCACCATCCTCGCGTGGTGGTCGAGCCGGGCAATTTCGAAACCTCTGTTTTGGATCTATTTCACCTACACTCCGCTCATCATTTTTGCTACAGTTTATCTTCGATACCACTATACGGTTGACGTGATGGCGGGGATCATCCTGGCGGCGCTGCTCCTCGTGTCCACGCCCGCTTTGTATCGAGTTATGTCGAAAGGAGCGTTGCGCATTGGCGGATATTGAGGTGGCGGCGGTAGACGGCAAAAAAGCCATGAAAGAATTCGTGGAATTGCCGTATGCCCTTTACCGCGACGATCCGTATTGGGTACCGCCCCTGCGCATCGCCGTTAAGGAATTGCTCGACCGGGCGAAGCATCCGTATTATGCTAACGCAGAGGTAGAATTCTTTCTGGCGCGCCAGAGTGGTCGCGTGGTAGGCCGGATCGCTGCCATAATCGACAGGGCGCACAATCGTGTCCATGAGGAAAACGCCGGATTCTTCGGGTTTTTCGAAAGTGTAAACGATCTGGCCGTAGCTCGTGACCTGTTGTCACGGGCCCGCCAATGGGTTTTCGAACGGGGCGCCAAATTTATCCGCGGCCCTGTCAATCCCTCCACCAATTACGAATGCGGCATGCTGATTGACGGCTTCGACTCCAGCCCTATGGTCATGATGACCTATAACCCGCGCTATTATCCGACGTTAATGGACCAGGTGGGGCTTCGCAAAGCCAAGGATTTGTTAGCTTACCTCAGCAATTCCCACAGAATCGAGATGAAAAAAATCGATCGGATCGCCGACCGCGCGTTAAAGACCAACGGGGTTACGGTTCGTCCGATCAACATGAAGGACTTCACTACGGAAGTAGAACGTGTGTGGGAAGTCTATTCGAAGGCGTGGAGCCGTAACTGGGGCTTCATTCCCATGACCCGCGAGGAATTCGCCTTGATGGGCAAGGAGATGAAGCAGATTCTGAAGACCGATCTGGTGCTCATCGGGGAAGTGGGGAACCGGGTGGTCGGCTTCGCCTTGGCCTTGCCCGATGTCAACTTCGCACTTAAGCCTGCCGGTGGAAATCTGTTCCCGACGGGCCTGCTCAAAATCCTGTATTATCAACGATTGATCAAAAGTGTTCGGGTTCTTGCACTTGGGGTGGTGGAGGAGTACCGCACAACGGGGCTTCCGGCGGCGTTCTATGCAACGCTCGTACGCAATGCCAGGAAACTGGGGTTTGGGGACTGTGAAATGTCCTGGATCTTGGAAGACAATGTTTTGATGAATCGTTCCCTGGAAGTGATGGGGGCCAAGCGGTATAAGACCTACCGAATTTATGAATGGAACTGAGGACCATGCGCGTATCGACTAGCGGCACCACTGGCAAAAAGAAGGGCAGCGGATCGAACGACATTTTCGAAAAATGCCGGAATTTCACTCGTCCGAGTGACCTGCAAACCGCCGGGCTCTACATGTACTTCGAGGTCTTTGGCGATCGCGATGGATGCGGACCGGGCGAGGTCCGGATGGGCAAACGCAAGGTCCTGATGTTCGGCTCTAACGATTATCTTGACCTGATCACTCACCCCAAGGTCAAGGAAGCCGCCGTTCAAGCCCTCCGCAAATATGGCAGCGGGTGCAGCGGTTCCCGCTTGCTCAATGGAACTCTGGACCTGCATATCGAATTGGAGAGCGAACTGGCCTCCTTCGTCCACAAGGACGCTGCGATTATCTTCGGCACCGGCTTCCAGGCAAATTACGCCACCCTCTCCGCCCTCACCGAAAAGGGCGATGTGATGATCTGCGACCACAACCTGCATGCCAGCCTGGTGGAGGGCGCCCTGCGCTCCCCTGCGCGCACTATGCGGTTCCGGCACAATGATCTTGATCACTTCGAACGCTGCCTGGAAAACTGCCCTCCGGAAGACAAGATTCTGATCGTCTCCGAAGGCGTCTTCAGCATGGAGGGCGACATTGCCGACTTGCAGGGTATTCTCAAGCTCGCGAAGCCTTACGGAGCGCGCGTCTATGTGGACGAAGCGCACGGTATCGGCGTGCTGGGGCCCACCGGCGCAGGCGCGGCCGAGCATTTGGGCGTTCTCGACGACGTCGACATTGTGATGGGCACCTTCAGCAAGTCGCTGGCGTCGGTCGGTGGATTTATTGCAGGCGAGCGCACCGTAGTGGATTATCTCAAGCACACGGCGCGGCCATTTGTCTTTTCCGCGAGCTTACCGGCGGCATCGGTAGCGGCAGTAGGCGCGGCTCTCCAGATCATGAGGAAGGAGCCGCAACGACGCGAGCATCTGCTGCGCGTGGCCACGTTCCTGCGCGAAGAACTGCGTGGGCGCGGCTTCAACGTGCTGCCCGGCGAGACCGCCATCGTCCCCGTGGTGATTCAGGAAGAGATGGATCTCTGCCGCTTGTGCAAACGCCTGCTTGAGGAAGGCATCTACATCAATCCGGTACTACGTCCGGCGGCCGCACAGAATCTGCTGCGCATCTCGTGCACCGCGGCGCATACCGAGGCCCACGTTGAGCGCCTGATCGCAACCCTGGAGCGCGTCTCCAGCGAGCTGGGGATTCCGCGCTAAGAGGCGTGGCGCCTAAGACTCTTCTTTGCCGCGTCGACACTCATGTCGACGCTTTTCGGAGCTTGCGCCCAACCGCGCTCTATTCTAACTTGTGTGATCGTGAATGATCTTCCAGCCTGAAGGCGTCTTGCGCACAATCAGCGTGTAGCGGCCCGACGCATCTCCGCCTCCTGCCGCGGTGCGCTTTAGAGCGAACTTCCCAGTCACCAGCGCCACCCCTTCCGCCAGCGGACGCACTTCAATCTCCGAAAACGTCAGTGCACCCATCGCTTCCGGGGTGGGATAGGACCTCTTGTACCGATCGAGAATGGCCTTGGTGCCGCCGCGGACCACTTCCTTCCCCATGAACGTGGTTTCCGGAGAATCCTCGTAATAGGAAGCGAATGCCACCAGGTCGCCACGATTCCATGCAGCTTCCGAGTCTTTCATCATGGTGCGGATTTCCGCGCTTTGCGAGAAGAGGAGAGGAGCACAACTGAGCAGAAGCAGGCAGCGAAGCATGCCGCCAGCGTACCACGGGAGGCGGGAAACTCAACTACAGGTTGGAACGGTTGCCGCTCTTATATTCGGTGAGCGCCTTCTGATACGCCACAATGGCCTGCTGGATGTTCTTGATCGTCGTGGTGGCGTTCTTCGACTCCTCGAGATCGGGGTTGATCTCGACCATCTTTTGCAAGTGCTGCACCGCTGGGTCCAGGTCGGCGGTGTTGTTGTTGGCATTCGCCCGATAGGCATACGAGAGTCCCAGTGCATAGTGAGCGAACGGGTCGTCCGGAGAGTAGCTCAGTGCCTTCTGGCAAAAGGCGATGGCGGTATCGTAATGCTTCAGGCGCTTTTCCGAATCGCACAGACCGAAATACGCCAGGCTCCGCAGATCGCTCCACACGTCCTTTTCCGCGGCGCGCTTGCGCCGCCCGAAGCCAAACAGAGAACCCAACACATAGTAATTCAACTGGCCCGAGAGCTTCGGATCGAAATTCGTGAGCTTGAGATACTGCTCGTATTCGGTCTCCGACTCAGCTTCGCGATTACTCAGCCGCAAGCTGTCGCCGAGCCACAGGTGCGGCTCCCCGACCGTCGGGGCAAGCTGAATCGACTTCTGGGCCGCCTCGATCGACTGCGGATAGAGCCCTTTGAGACGATACGCCTGGGCCAGGGTCCGCCACGCGACGTCGCTTTTGGGCTCGCGCTGGATGACGGCGTTGAGTTGGCGGATGGCCTCGTCGGTATCCAACTTGTCGAGTAACATGCCGGCGTAGTTGGTGCGCGCCTCGCTGTAATCCGGATCGATCTGAATCGCCTTTTTATAGTAGGTTTCCGCCTTCTCCTGATCGAACAGCGAGGCGTAGCAGCGCGCAAGGTAGTAAGCCGCCTGGCTGTAAGTGGAGTCCATGTTGAAGGCCGCCAGGAATGACTCGGAGGCGGCCTTGTAATTGTGGTCCTTCAGATAGGCCTTCAGGCCCTTGTCCACCAAATCGACCGCGGCCTGCTTGCGATGGCGCGGGATCATGATCTTGAGGCTCACGGTGCTCGTCTGCCCGGGATACACGGTCTCTTCGCGCGGGCCGTCCGGCTCGTAGCCGTTGTGCGATCCTTGCACGGTGTGGGCTCCAGGCGTGAGTCCCGGCATGCTCAGCGTCTTGCCCTTCGCGAGGACTCCGACCGTCTTCCCGTCGAGCAACACCGTCACGTCATCCATGTTGGATTCGAAAATCAGCGTGCCTGTCTTCGGTGCAGGTGGCTCGCCCGGAGGCGCATTGGCCGGAACCAGAGCGATAAACATCTGGGGATCGAAGCTGCCCTTCTCGGACGTGGGATTCTGCTGGCCTTGAGTTGCTTCGCGAACTTGCGTGTGAACGTATTCCGCCAACTCGTCGGCAGTCACCACGCCATCGCGCGGCGTCGTATCGGCAGCACCGGCCATTCCGCGCGCGACGTAATAGGTGAACACACCGTGCCCGCCCCCAAAATCCGGACCTTCAAACGACCGCTCGCGATCCCGGCTCGCCGTCAGGGAAAAGAGCGAGGACTGCAGCTTGACCAGATTATGGTTCAAGGCTTCGGTATCTTCGGGTGTGAGCGCTCCGCTATGGCAGGAATCCGTGAGCAGGATCTTCGATTTGGCGTGAATCTTGCCGCCCATCGCCTGCCCCAGTTCTTCCATCGGAAGGCCAGTCTCGCGAATGTGCGCCATATCGAGGTCAGATGGCGCGAGGAAGCCCTTGCCGTTGCGCTCGTCGAGAAAACCGTGGCCGGCGAAGTAGATCAGCACGCGATCCTCTTCTTTCGCGACGCTTGGGAGCCAGCCGTTAATCTCCTGCCGCAGATTGGCCAACGTCGCCTTCTCGTTAGTCAGGACGTGCACGTTCTCCGCCTTGAAGTTGCCGCCTTCCGGACTGATGAGAATGGTGTACATTAATTGCGCGTCGGCTTCGGCATAGGGAAGCTGCAGCTTGGAGGGTAGCTTCGCATAGCGGGACACTCCCACCACCAGCGCGTAGCTGCGCGGTGGCATTGGGATGGTCACCTTGGGCGTGGGAGGCTCGGCGCCTTCGTTTTCGATCTTTTCCAGCCGCAGGTCGCGCTGCCCTTGCTTGGGAGGCGCCTGGGGAGGTTGCTTTTGCGGTTGCGCCAGAACAAGCGCGGCGCAGGCGCTCACGAGAAGTATCCTTTGGGCGAGCATAACCATCACTTGTGTGCCAGTCGAAATTCGTAGATCACCGGGCCGGTCAAAGGCGCCGGCGAAGAAATCACAGCCTTGTCATTTTGACGCAGGAAGACCAGGTCGCGGCGCCCCTGATCGGCAACCGCGGCGAGATTCTCCGGAAGCTCCACGCCGCGAGGGACCAGATTGGGACCCGCGGAATGGTCGATACAATCGCCGCGCGCACGCAGAACGGTGTCGTCACAGCGGGGAATCAGAAGCGGCGGATTGGTCTTGAAATCGTGCGGCACCGGCTCCATGTGAGGCGGCGCGGCCGAAGACAGCTTCGAGGGCGTCACCAGAAAGTAGACCACTTCGTAGCCTGCCGGTCCAGCGACTTTGAAATCGGCGGAGGTAGACGGCACCTGATATTCTTTGCCGCTGGTGATCTTATTATCCTGCCCGGTCTCTTCCAAAGGGAACAGTTGTTCGTACTTTCCCGACGAAGTCTGGTTGGTCACGTAGAGATAGCCGTCGAAATTGGTCCGGTAGCGGAAGCGCAGGCGGTCGCCTTCGGACAGCACCAGGCTCGGATCGATGGCGTGCCACGTTCCCAGATCGAAACGCTCGAGCGTGATCTCCATCTTGTGCGGGCCCTGCGACATCTTGTTGCTCTGAGGCAAAGCAGTCGCCAGACAAGCCAGGGTCAGGACCGGCAACATGAGTTTCTGCTTGCGAATCATTTGTGCACCAGTTTGAGGTCTGCCCACACATGCGAATCAGAGGCGCCGGTGGGGTTCACGATGTAAACGGCCTTTTCCTTATGGTCGCCCGGTTTGTCGTCATCGATCTTCTCAATCAGAAGATCGCGGGTGTAGGCATCGCGCAAGCGGTCCACAGTGGCTGCCGGCAGGTCGGCTTTGGCGACGTTGAGGGGTTTTGGCTGGGCTGGAGTGGACTTACCGGCGGCTGCCCCACCCTTATCGGCATAGAGCAGCTTTTCGAAATCGGGCACCGGCTCGCGTGAAAACAGAATGAATACCTCTTCCACGCCGGTCTTTTCATCGAACTTGATGCGGTAGCCGGGGGGCATCGTGTACTTGTGGAATGCCTCCACCCGATTGTCGCCGTTGTCGATCTCGCGCGCCGGAAAGAGTGGATTCCACGAACCATCGGGACCTTTGTTTCCGATATAGAGATAGCCGGGATAGTTGGCCTGCACGATGAAATCGATACGGTCGTCCTTGCGGAAAGTGGATTCCGGAGCGACATCCACCATCGCATCGCCGACCTTCTTCCGCAGGGTGTAAGTGATCCCGATCGGCGGCCCAGAGGACGCGTCGATGATCGTCGTGCCATCCGGCGCATGCGGCGCGCCATTGGAGGCGGCTCCGGAATCCTGCTTGGCGGTCGTGGTGTTCTTGGTATTCTTGGCGCCCGTAGCGCCCTTGGAACCGCTGCTCTTCGACTGGCTCTTGTGAGCCGCAGCCGCATCAGGCGACGCCGAATAGAAAAGTTCGCGCGGCGTGAGTTGCGGCTTGGATGCGGATTGCGGAGTCTGTGCCGCGGCCACTGTCGCCAAAACTCCGGCCGCGCATAAGGGAATCAGAATATTTGAGGAAAACATGTTTTAGTACCGGTCAGCCCCAAACCGGACCTCCATCTGGAATATACGATACCACTGCCCAAAACAGATGGGGTACGGCTGGAACGTGCCTGAAGTTGGGGTACTAGTCCCAAAATCCGGCGGCGTGCCTTTCGTCACGCGGTGAGCGGCATGGCCTGCTCATTTTACACATGCGCGAGTCCGCGACGAAATGGATCACGCCGCCCGAGATTTATTGATGGACCAGAGACAGATCGGCGACTACCCGAGGATCGTTGCTACCCGTGGGGTTGACCACGAAGATTGCCTTCTCTTTGGTCTGACCGGGAGTTGACGCAGTGTTATCGTCGACCTTTTCGATGATCAGGTCGCGCGTGTAGGTCTGTCGCATCTTGTTGATCGCGGAATCGGGCAGGGTCACACTGGCCATCACCAGCTTGGGGCTCTGCTGCGGCTTCGATGCGGGTTGCGAAGCAGGTTTGGTCGGCTCCGGAGTCACCGTCTGCGTCTGGCCTTTGGCGCCCGGCAGCGAGTAGATCATGTTCTCGAATTCCTGCTCCGGCTGCTTGGAGAAGACGATAAACACCTTCTCGGTTCCGGTCTGCTCGTCGAACACCATCCGCGACTTGGGGGGCATGGCGTAAGGATGCCAGCCGTCCACATGGTTGTCTCCGTCGGCGACGTCGGGAGAAGGAAAGAGAGGCTTCCAAGTGCCGCTGGAGCCTTGGCTCACGATGTAGAGGTAGCCGGGGCCGTTGGTTTGCACGCTGAAGCGGATGCGGTCGCCGGCGTGGAAAACGGTGTCGGGTGCGACCTCGACATCCTCGCTTCCGATCCGTTTGAGAACTGTGATCTTCAGGCCGAGCGCGGGTCCGTTGGCGGGTGCCGGGGCTCTGTCCGGCCCTCCGTCGTGCGCCCGGATAATGGGGCTGCCATCGGGAGCGGTCGCGCTGGCGGACTGCACCGGCGGTGTAGTACTGGTCCTGGGAGGCCTGCCGGTGGAATCGGACGGGGTCGCGAGCTTGTTGCCGTTGCTGGCCACCGGATTGTTAACGGGCTTCTTGGTTACGGCTGGCGGGGTCTGCGCGGGCTTTGCGGCAGGCTTGGCGGCCGTCGGCTTGGCGCTCGATTCGTCTCCGGCGGAGTAGAACAACTCCCGCGCGGTGAACCCCTTCGGGGCATCCTGCGCGGTTGCGGTGAAAACCGCCGCTAGCGTCGCCGCGACACATAGCGGCATGCGGATAGATAAATAATTGAACATTTGCTCCTCCGGTCTACAGACCGGCTCCCTTGGATAATACGATACCACCGGCGAAAATGGATGATTCGGCGGACGAGTGTTGCTTTCCAGGGAATTTCTCTGGCATTTCGCTTGTTTCCGTGTTGCTTTGGTTTACTCTGTTCAGGGGGACAACAAAATAATGACGTCGCAGATTACGGGACTCGATTGGGTAGTAATCGGATGCTATTTCGCCATCCTTCTATGCGTCGCTACCTGGGTGGTCCGCAAAGGGAAGGACTCGACGAGCGATTACTTCCTGGCCGGCCGCAATCTGGGCTGGTGGGTCATCGGCGCCTCCATCTTCGCCTCTAATATCGGCTCGGAACACGTGGTTGGTCTGGCCGGCGCTGGCGCCACGAGCGGTGTTGCGCTGGCGCACTACGAATTGCATGCCTGGTGCCTGCTCATCCTGGGTTGGGTGTTCGTGCCTTTCTACATGCGGTCCATGGTGTTTACCATGCCAGAGTTTCTGGAGCGCCGGTTTAGTACTAACTCCCGCTACGTGCTTTCGGTCGTTTCGATCATTACTTTTATCGTTTCCAAGATCGCCGTGGGCATCTTCGCGGGCGGGGTGGTCTTCAGTACGCTGTTCCCGGAGGTCCGGCTGAATCTCGGCGGCACCGAAATCGACAGCTTCTGGATCGGATCAGTCGCGGTGATCGCCCTCACCGGCCTATACACCGTGCTCGGCGGCATGCGTGCCGTGGCGTATAACGATGCGGTGCAGGTGGTAGTGCTGATCGTCGGGTCGGCCTGCCTCACCTTCTATGGACTCGGAAAACTGGGAGGGTGGAGCGAACTGCGGCACTGGTGCGGCTCGGATATGTTCAATCTCTGGAAGCCGCTGATCCCGGCGGGACAGACGGGCACATGGGCGCCCATCATCGAAAGGGGCTCTGGAGGTCAGATCGTGAAACAGGCCTGGTACTTCAACGGGAATTTCCCGTGGCTGGGCATGGCGGTCTGCGCCCCGGTGGTCGGGCTCTGGTATTGGTGCACCGACCAGTACATCGTGCAGCGCGCGCTGGGTGCTCCGAATCAGGCGGTTGCCCGCCGGGGTAGCATTTTCGCTGCGTTCCTCAAGCTCTTCCCGGTCTACCTGTTCATCATTCCCGGTCTGGTATGCTACGCACTCGCCAAAAGCGGCAAGGTCCCGGCATTGACTTCGATGATCGGTCCCGATGGACAATCGATTCCGTCCGTTGCCCAGGGCTCTTTCCCGATGATGGTGCAGTACCTGCTCCCTCCCGGACTTCGCGGTATCGTGGTGGCGGGCTTGCTTTCCGCCCTGATGGGGTCTCTGGCCGGCGTCTTCAACGCCTGCTCGACTTTGTTTACCGTCGACCTGTATCAGAAGTGGAAGCCGCAAGCCTCCGAGCACCAGTTGGTCCGGACCGGGCGCATGGCGACCGTCATTATGGTCCTGATCGCCTTTGCCTGGATTCCCGTCATCCGCGGCGCGCAGGGGCTCTACAATTACCTGCAGACCGTACAGGGATATTTGGCGCCGCCGATCTTTGTAGTGTTTTTCCTTGGTGTATTTTTCAAACGGATGAACGCTCAGGGTGCATTGTGGGCGATGATCGTCGGATTCGCGCTTGGGATATTCCGCATGGTGGTGGATACCCCGGTCACCATGGGGCTTGCAGGGTTTCAGAACGGATACCCCGAAGGGTCGTTCCTTTGGATCGTCAACAACATTTACTTTCAGTACTTCAGCGTCTTGCTGACGATCGTGTCGGCGATTGTCATGGTTGTGGTCAGCCACATGACCGCGGAACCGGATTATACCCGCATCCAGAGCCTGACCTTTGCCACCTCCACCAAGCAGGACTTGGCTGAAACCCGGGCCAGTTGGAATTGGGAAGAAGTCGCGGGATCCGCATTTGTGCTGTCGGCAATCATCGGCGCGTATCTCTATTTCCGGGGCTGACAAGATTTTGTCGCGCGCCAGAAAACGGTCACACCCGCTCGCTTCTCCGCGGTGATTTCATGACGTTTGCGCGCTGGCCCCCGATCTGCAGCGACAAGTTGCTATGTTGGATCGGCTGTCCGGGCAACTCGAACGATACATGGACCTCCTGAGCGCCAGGCAGAAACTGGTGGCGTCGAATATTGCGAATGTCGACACCCCCGGCTACCGCACGCAGGACATCAATTTCCAGTCGGAATTTCTGAATGCTGCCGGCGGAGCGCCGCACATAACGGGAGTTCCCGACTTGCCGGTCAAGAATGACGGCAATGATGTCAGTCTCGACCGCGAGTCCCGGCTCCTGGCCGAGAACGATCTGCGATTCCAACTGGCTTCGAACCTGCTGCGGTCGCAGATTCGCATCGTCAAATCAGCGATTCAAGGAGGCCAGGGCTCATGAGTCTGTTTTCGGTGCTTTCGATCGGCGCTTCGGGAATGGCGGCACAGCGCACGCGCGCCGAGATGTTGACCGAGAATCTCGCCAACGCCGAGACCACGCGGACACCCGAAGGCGGCCCGTACCGCCGCAAAGATGTCGTCTTCGAGACCACCGACGTGGCCTCTCCGTTCTCCTCGATCTTCGGCGCTCAGATGGATGCGCCCGGAGGGGTCGCGGTCTCGCAGATCATAACCGATATGCGCGATCCTGAAATGCGCTATCTTCCAGGTCACCCCGACGCCAATGCGGATGGTTACGTGGCATTTCCTCGGGTCAATCCGGCCGAGGACATGGTCGATCTGATGGGCGCGTCTCGCAGCTACGAGGCGAATGTGGCCGCCATCAGTTCGGTGAAAGATATGATCCAGCGGTCATTCGATCTCTTCCGTTGAGGAACATAGATGTCGGTACCCATTTCTCCGATTTCCGGAGGGGTCACTCCGGATTCGATCCGCCCGGCCGGGCAGCCATCGACAGGCGGCGCCTTCCAGGACGTGTTCGCCAGCGCCATTCAACAAGTGGAGGCATACGGACAGAGTGCCACCGAGTCCGCGCGACGTTTTCTCTCGGGCGACGGGGAAGAACTGCACACGACCATCCTGGCAGCCCAGCGAGCCGAGATGGCTTTCGACATGTTTCTCCAGGTGCGAAATAAAGTAGTGAGCGCATACCAGGAGATCATGCGAATGCAATTGTAGGGCTAAGGTTTTCGACGCGCGCTGCCGATCTAACCGTCAGGCGATTGAAAACGAAGCGCCATGAACAAAATCCTGGCCAATCTCTCCGCCAAACAGCGAATCAGCATCGTGGTGGTGGCTGTACTGGTCTGCGCCGGTCTGTACGCGTTGGTCCGAAATCAGCGGGAGGGCGATTTTAAGCCTCTGTTCACCGGTTTGGCACCGGAGGATGCGGCGGGAATCGTTCAGAAATTGAAAGAGACCGGAGTGGATTACCGTCTGCCGGAAGCTGGCGGCGCTGTCCTGGTCCCGTCTGCGCGGCTCGCCGAACTCCGCATCTCGATGGCTGCGGCCGGGTTGCCGAAAACCGGACAGATCGGCTTTGAGTTGTTCGACAAGCCCAATCTGGGCGCCACCGAGTTCACCGAACATGTCAATTACCGGCGCGCTCTGGAAGGGGAACTGGAGCGCTCGGTAATGTCGCTGGCGGAGGTCGAACAGGCGCGGGTCCATCTGACGTTTCCCAAGGACTCGGTTTTCCTCGACGCGCAGCAGCCGGCAAAAGCGAGCGTCTTGGTCAAGATACGCCAGGGCGCACGCATTGCTCCCCAGAATGTGGTGGCGATCAACCACTTGGTTGCAAGTGCCGTGGAAGGCCTCTCGCCGGATGCCGTTTCGGTACTCGATATGAACGGGAATCTGTTGGGGCGCCCTCGCCCTCCAGGCGCGCTGGACGGGCCGGAGCCCTCCGAGGCGGTCCTCGATTACCGCCACAAGGTCGAGGCCGACCTGCTCACGAAGATCAACTCCACTCTCGGCCCGCTCCTCGGTGAGAACAAATTCCGCGCCGGCGTCTCGGTGGAATGCGACTTTACCGGCGGCGAGCAAAGCGAGGAGATTTTCGACCCTGCGCGCTCGGTGATGTCGAGTTCGCAACGCAGTGAGGACAGTTCCGGTTCCGGGGCTGCGACTGGCGTCCCGGGTACCGCGTCGACGCTTCCCCGCCCCACTTCCCGTTCGGGAAGCAGTTCGCGGTCCGTCTCGCGGGTAACCGAGAACATTACTTACCAATCCACACGGACAGTCAAGAAGACTCGCATCCCGGCAGGCGGGATCAAGAAGATGTCGCTGGCAGTCCTGGTGGATCAAGACGTTACATGGGAGCCGGACAAGAACGGGATGAAGCGAGTCCTGGTTCCTCCGTCGACGGACAAGCTCAAGGTGATCAAGGATATGATCGCGGGAATCACGGGGTTCAACGCGGACCGGGGAGATCAACTGGTCATCGACACGCTGCCCTTCGAGACCACTCTGCTGCTCGAGCCTCCGCAACCGGCACCTCCTCCAGTCACTCCGGCCGCACCGGCAAGTCCGCTGGCTTCATTCCAAACAATGGATCGCAGAATGCAACTGATCGTGGGCGGCGCGGTTCTGGTGTTGTTGTTGATCGGCGGCTTCGTTTTTCTGCATAAGCGCAAAAAGAGGGCCGCTGCGGAAATGACGGGACCGGCTGCCCTGGCCGCCGGATCGGGCCAGCCGGACAAGGCCGCGATCGGCGAATCGGCCGAGCAAACCATCGAATCCAAACTGGCGGAGCGCGATGCACTGCAGGAAAAAGCGGATGCGCTGGCCTTGAACTCGCTCAAGATCGCTCCAGTCATCACCAAGACCTCAGAGGTACTCGCCAAACACCTGCGCGAAAAGGTCGCCAAGGACCCCGAGATCTCGGCGCAGATCCTGCGGACCTGGATTCGCGAGGAAGAAGAGAGCTAATGCCCGACAGCGCTCGCGACGACACGAGGATGGAATGATTGTCAACACCACCAAACCGGAAGGTGAGGGTCTAACAGCGATACGCAAAGCAGCCATGCTGCTGATTGTGCTCGGCGAGCAGGCCAGCGCGGACCTGCTCCAGCATTTGGCGGAAGACGACGTACAGAAGGTAAGCCGTGAAGTTGCCAAAATCACGGCTATCTCCGCGGAGCAAGCCGAGGTCGTTTTAAATGAGTTTCATCAGATTACTACTGCCGGCAGTTACGTGGCGCGGGGCGGCGTCGAGTTCGCCCGCAAATTGCTGATGCGCGCCTTCAGCCCGGAGACCGCCAAGCGGTTGCTCGACCGGCTCGCCAAAGCCCTGGGCACCGAAGCTGCCTCGTTCGACGCGATCCAGAAGGCCGACCCGCAACAATTGGCCAAGTTCATCCATAACGAGCATCCGCAGACAATCGCTCTGGTGTTATCCCACCTGAATCCGAGCCAGGCCGCGGCCCTGCTCACCTCGTTGCCGGCAAACCTGCGCTCGGACGTGTCGCTTCGTATGGCGAGCCTCGATCAGATCTCACCCGAGATCATCCTCAAGATAGCCGGTGTGATCGGGCAGAAGCTGATGGCTTTAGGTGAGTTCAGCCGCGAATCCTACGGCGGTGTTCGAGCCGTTGCCGAGATGCTCAACCGCCTGGACTCCGCATCCAGTCACGAGATTCTGGACGACATTCAGAATCACGACACCAACCTCGTCGAAACCATCCGGCACCTGATGTTCACCTTTGAGGATCTGCTGCTCATCGATCCAGTCGGCCTGAAGGAAGTTCTGGCAAAGATCGATCGTAAGGTGTTGACGGTGGCCCTGAAGGGGACCAGCGAGCAATTGCGGAACCAGGTACTCAGTTGCATGTCGCAGCGCGGCGCCGACATGCTGCGAGAAGACATGGATGCCCTGGGTCCCATCAAAATCAAAGAAGTCCAGGCATCCCAGCAGCAGATCATCGCGGTCGTGCGCAAGCTGGAATCGGAAGGCGTGCTAAGCCTCAAGGGCACGGTGGGCGAGCAGTATGTCGTCTAGAATCATGCATCCTGACGATCCCCGGCCAATCCAGCCGGCCTCTTTCCGCCAGATTCCACGAGCGGGAGAGTCAGCGACGCTCACTGCAGCCGAACCGCAACGGGATTTCGCGGCTCAGATCGCGCAACTCGAACAGCAGCATCAACAGCGCCTGCGGGAAGCGCATGACGCGGGAGTCCGCGAGGGAGAGGCAAGTGGAAGGAACCGCGCCGCTGCGGAGCTTCAGCCGGTCATCGATCGATTGGCCCGCACCATCGACGAGTTATCTCAACTGCGCGGGCGTTTTCGCAAAGAGGCCGAAGCCGACATGGTCAAGCTCTCCCTGGCGATCGCGCAGAGAGTGCTTCGCCGCGAACTGGCGATCGATCCGGAGGCTCTCCATGGCCTGGTTCTTGCGGCACTCGAAAAGCTCCAGGGCCAGGAACTCTGCCGCGTGAAGGTGCACCCGTCTCAGGCGGCGGCGATCAAAGCTGCACTGCAGAAATCCGTGACCGGCAACCCTGTCGAGGTAGTTTCCGATGGTTCGCGCGAGCCGGGCACGGCGATTTTCGAGACCAAGCGCGGCAACCTGGATGCCTCCGTCGATACCCAACTACGCGAGATCGAGCGGGGGCTGGCGGACTGCCTTCGGAGACGGTAAATATGGACAACATCTCGTTTGCGCCCTACTTCACTGAGCTTGGCCGGATTTCACCCTTCTGTTGGACCGGTCACGTGACCGAAGTAGTGGGTCTGTTGATCGAGTCAAACGGACCGCACGTGGCCATCGGCGATTTCTGCGAGGTGCGAACCTCCACGGGCCGTCTGATCCGTACCCAGGTGATCGGGTTTCGCGACGGCCGGGTATTGTCCATGCCCCTGGAAGAGATCGATGGGCTGCAACTGGGTGATCCGGTAGCCGCGCGCAGCGGGGAGGCGAGGGTAGAAGTTGGTCCGGGGCTCCTGGGCCGGGTCATCGACGGGTTTGGGAAGCCAATGGATGGGGGCCCACAGATCGAAGCCCGCGACGCTTACAGCCTGTACGGCGTGCCTACCAATCCGCTCGAGCGCGAGCACATTACGCAACCGTTGGCGACCGGAATTCGCGCCATCGACGGCCTGCTGCCCTGCGGCAAGGGACAGCGTATCGGCATCTTCGGCGGCAGCGGCGTCGGCAAGAGCACGTTGCTGGGTTCCATGTCGCGACATAGCGCGGCCGACGTTACGGTGATCGGTATGATCGGCGAGCGCAACCGCGAGGTCCGGGGCTTTCTCGAAAACGAGCTCGGTCCGGAGGGGCGGAAGCGTTCGGTAGTGGTCTGCGCTACATCGGAACGCCCGGCGCCTCTGCGCGTGCGCGCCTGTTTCGTTTCGCTCGCGGTGGCCGAGTACTTCCGTGACCAGGGCGCCAACGTTTTGCTCGTCATGGATTCGGTGACCAGGCTCGCCATGGCCCAACGCGAAATAGGTTTGGCAGCCGGGGAGCCGCCCAGTCAGAAGGGGTATACGCCTTCCGTCTTTAACCTGCTGCCCAAGATTCTGGAACGCGCAGGCAACTTCCGGCGAGGTTCGATTACCGGCTTCTTCACGGTCCTGGTGGAGGGGGACGACTTTAACGAGCCCATCTGCGACGCAGTCCGCGGCATCCTGGACGGCCACTTCATCCTGTCCCGTCAACTGGGGGCGCAAGGCCACTATCCGGCGATCGATATTCTACACTCGGTGAGCCGGTTGACCTCGGCTATCGCGACGCCCCGTCAGAAGCTGGCGGCGGGCAAACTGCGGCGCGCACTGGCGGCGTACCGCGATGCGGAAGATCTGATCCAACTGGGAGCTTATGTTTCGGGCTCGAATGCGGTCCTGGATACGAGCATTCGCTTCCGTCCCGAGCTGCTCGAGTTTCTGCAGCAGAGTCATACCGCCACTTCGCCTCTCGATGAGACCTTGAAGCGGATGGAGAGCCTGGCGGCGAAGCTCGACTCCGGCGAGACGGCGACGGCCGTGGTGGCGGCTCCCCAAAAGAAATGAACAGCTTTCGATTTCCGCTACAGAAGGCCCTCGACTGGAGACGGATCCAGGCCGAGTTACAAGAGGAGCGATTTCGCCAGCAAACTGCGGCGCTGGAAGGCATCGACCACGCCTGTGCTCAGGTGACCGCCGCCGGAAACGCGGCGGAGCAACAGGTTCGTGTCTGGAATCCGGTGGCCGGTGGAGAATTGGCGGCGTTGGGTGGATATCGCCTGCACGTCAAACTGCAGGAAACCGAAATGGCGGTAACCCGCTCCGAGTGTCGCAAGGAACTCACCAAGCGGGAAAGCGTCATGCTCGAAGCGCGGCGCCAGTTGCGACTGCTGGAGCATCTGAAAGAGCGCCGTCTGGCCGAGTGGACCAAGGCGCGCGATAAGGAACTCGAGGAATTGGCTTCCGACGTCTACCTCGCGAAATGGAAGCGGCGTCCCGAGTAAGCCACTTATAATGGAGTGCATGACTCCTGAGACCCTTGCGGATGTAGCTCTGCCTGCTGTGCCTCTCACCGTCGAAGGCGCCAGCGTGCTGCACCAGATGATGCGATTTCGATGGACGGCCTGGCGAGCGCTGGCTCCCGAGACGCGGACGGAAATTCTGGCGGAAGCCACGGCGGCGCTAACAGCAGTGGGCAGTCATTCCAATGGCCGGCAGAGCGCGATTTACTCGCTCCTTGGGCACAAGGGAGATCTGTTGTTTGTGCATTTCCGGCGCAGCTTTGAAGAGCTCAACGACGCACAACTCGGGCTCGCGCGATTGCGACTCAGCGATTACCTGGAACCAACCGCCTCTTACGTCTCGATCATCGAACTCGGGCTCTACGAATCTACATCCAAAGTCTACGGGGATCTGGCCGCCCGCGGTGTCGAATTGCACTCCGACGAATGGAAGAAGGAGATCGAGTCGGTGCTCGACCGGCAACGCCAGGCGATGGCGCCCCGTCTCTGGCCCGAGGTCCCGAATGCCAAATACATTTGCTTTTACCCCATGGATCGGCGCCGCGGCGAGTCGAAGAACTGGTACACCGAACCGATGGCCGATCGCAAGCGCATGATGCACGAGCACGGAATGGTGGGCCGGCGCTATGCCGGCGAGGTCCGGCAGATCATCACCGGCTCGATTGGGTTTGACGATTGGGAGTGGGGAGTTGACTTGTTCGCGGAAGATCCGCTGGTCTTCAAGAAACTGATCTACGAGATGCGGTTCGACCATGTGAGCGCGGTATATGCGCTGTTCGGAACGTTCTACGTCGGCGTCCGCGTGCCGATTGACGGACTGGCCGGAGTGCTGAGCTGTTAGGTGTCTTCCTTGTCTCCCAAACCGGCCGTTTGCCTGTTGAGCGGGGGGCTGGATTCCGCCACCTGCCTGGCCTTCGCCCGGCGCGAAGGGTACGCCTGCTACGCGCTCTCCTTCGACTACGGGCAGCGCCATAAAGTCGAGCTTGAGGCCGCCCGGCGCGTCGCCGATAACATCGGGGTAAGCCAACATCTGGTGGCGAAAATCGGCCTGGACGCGTTCGGCGGGTCTGCGCTGACGAGCGATATTGCCGTCCCCAAAGCGCGATCGGCCGGCGAGATGGGCCAAGGCATCCCTATCACCTATGTTCCGGCGCGCAATACGATTTTTCTCTCGTTTGCGCTGGCATGGGCCGAAGTGCTCTCCGCCGCCGACGTTTTCATCGGGGTCAACGCGCTCGACTATTCGGGGTATCCCGATTGCCGCCCGGAATACATCGAGGCCTACGAGCGTATGGCCAATCTGGCCACTCGCGCGGGAGTGGAGGGCAGTACCAGGCTGAAGATCCACGCTCCCCTGATGCATCTCAACAAGGCGCAGATCGTGAAGCTCGGCGCGGAACTCGGGCTCCCTTTCGGACTGACCCACAGCTGCTACGACCCCGCGCCGGATGGCCGCCCCTGCGGGCAATGCGACGCCTGTCTGCTGCGTCGTAAAGGCTTTGAGGAGGCAGGTATTGAAGATCGCTGAGATCTTCTACTCGTTGCAGGGGGAGGGCTCCCTGGTCGGGGTGCCGTCGGTTTTTATCCGTACCAGCGGCTGCAATCTGCGCTGCTCCTGGTGCGATACCCCCTACACCTCCTGGAATCCGGAGGGCGCGGACCAGTCTCTCGACCAGATCATGGACCAGATATCCCCACATCTGGCTGTGGCGGATCACGTCGTTGTGACCGGCGGGGAACCGATGATCGCGCCGGAGATCGTGCCGCTCACCGAGCGGCTGCGCGCGCTGGGCCTGCACATCACCGTCGAAACTGCGGGAACCGTGTTCCAATCCCTGGCATGCGACCTGATGAGCATAAGCCCGAAGCTGGCCAATTCCACCCCAGAAGGCCCTTGGGCCGCGCAGCACGAACGGACGCGGATCCGCCCTTCTGTCCTGACTGACCTGATGGGGCGCTATGATTATCAACTGAAGTTCGTCGTCGAGAAGCCGGAGGATCTCCACGAGGTGCGGTCCCTGGTAACGTCGCTCCGGGCGGAGCGAGGCCGCGTGGTCCTGATGCCCGAAGGTACGGAACGCGAGCGGTTGCTCGAACGGGCGCGGTGGCTGGCCGAGATCTGCCGCCAGGAGGGTTACCGCTTCAGCCCTCGCCTGCATGTGGACCTTTACGGTAACCGTCGAGGTGTGTAGGATGGGCACTTGGCAACCAATACTCTGCTGCTGATCGATCCGTATTATCGCGAGCACCTGGTCGGGCGCCAGCACCCGGAGCGGCCGGAGCGCATCGACGCCGTGATTCAGGGACTGAGCGAAGCAGGTCTGCTCGACCGTTTGGGCCGTGTGGAGCGGCGCGCCGCCACCGAAGACGAGCTGCTCCTCTGCCACACGCCGGACTATCTGCGCCAGGCCAGGCACGACGTGCAGCACGGCTATGGATACCTCAGCACCGGCGACACCGAGGTCACTCCGAACTCATGGGAGGTGGCGGAACAGGCCGTCGGCGGAGTGCTGAACGCGGTCGATGCGGTCATGGGCGGGAAGGCCCGCAATGCGTTCTGCGCGGTTCGTCCCCCGGGGCATCACGCCAACGCCAACCGCGGAATGGGCTTCTGCCTGTTCAACAACGTCGCCATCGCTGCCCGCTATGCGCAGCGGCGGCATGCGGTCGAGCGGGTGGTGATCGTCGACTGGGACGTCCACCATGGCAATGGCACGCAGGATCTGTTTTACGAGGACCCTGACGTATTCTTCTTCAGCACCCACCAGTGGCCGCTCTATCCCGGCACCGGACGCTCGGACGAAACCGGAGACGGCGACGCCGAAGGCACCACTCGAAACTTCCCGTTTCCTGCCGGTTCCGGACGAAAAGAGGTGCTGGGGGCGATTCAGAACTCTTTGGTGCCCCTGATGAAGCGATTCCGGCCCGACCTGGTCCTGATTTCGGCGGGCTTCGACTCGCGGGTAGGCGATCTGTTGGGCCGATTCACCCTGTCCGACTCCGATTTCGCGGACCTCACCCGAGAAGTCATGGGAATCGCGGACCAATACGCCCGCGGAAGGGTGGTTTCGATGCTGGAGGGCGGTTATCATCTTCCCGGCCTTGCCTTGGCGAGCGCGGCCCATGTGCAGGCACTGAGCGAAAGCACGGAGTGAACGTTTGTAGATAGGGTCAAGAGGGGTTGAGCGTGCGATGATGTTCAGTTTATGCCATCGCCATCGGCAACCCCGCACATTCCCCACGTCGAGAGTCACTTCGAAGCGTCGGCCACGGTTCGCGATGTGGTTATCGGGATGTCGGACGGGCTGACCGTGCCGTTTGCCCTGGCGGCGGGACTCACCGGTACCGCCACCGCCACTACCGGGATCGTGGTGATCGCGGGGCTCGCCGAGATTGCGGCTGGCTCGATCGCCATGGGACTCGGCGGGTATTTGGCCGCGCGCACCGACCGCGACCACTACCAGTCGGAACGCGACCGCGAAATGCGCGAGACGGTCGAACTACCCGAAAAGGAACGGGAGGAGGTGGCGGAGGTTTTCCGGGGATATGGCATGTCCGAGCCGGCCATCGCGCCGGTGGTCGCGGCCATCTGCGCCGATCAAAAGCGCTGGGTCGATTTCATGATGCGCTTCGAGCTGGGCTTCGAAGAGCCCGATCCCAAGCGCGCACGCAATAGTGCGGCAACGATTGCGATCTCTTATATCCTCGGCGGCCTGGTGCCGTTAGGGCCGTACATGATGATTTCGGATCTGCAGCAAGCACTCACCATTTCAGTGGCGGTGACGCTGGCCGCGCTGTTCGCGTTTGGGTACGTGAAAGGCCGGATGACGGGGATTTCCCCGTGGCGAGGCGGCATGCAAACGGTAATCATCGGAGGTCTGGCATCGGCGGCAGCCTTCGGCTTGGCCAAGTGGATAGGACGGTCGTGAGTGTAGGCAGTTCCAAGGCGCGACTTGTATTGGTGAGCGTGCTGGCGGCGCTTTGCGCGGCTGCGGCATGCTCCCGCCAGCCCGCTACCCTGCTGGTGGGGTATGCTGAATTCTCTCCATATGTCACCGTGGACGAGTCTGGCAATCCCGCCGGCCTGGCGGTCGGAATCGTCCAGGAGGCTGCGGCACGGTCGGGCGTGCAGCTCCAGTGGATCCGGGTGAACAACGCCGAAGAGGCATTGCGCTCCGGTGGCATCGACCTGTTTCCGCTTCAGACGGTCACGCCCGAGCGCGAACGCGATCTCTACTTCAGCGTTCCCTGGTGGGAATCCTCACAGACGCTGCTTTCGATTCGCGACCATCCGCTCAAGAACACCGGCGCCGCCGAAGGAAAGCGAATCGCCATCCGCGACCTGCCCTTCGATGCACCGGTGGCCGCGCAGAATCTCCCCGGCGCCTTGCTCGTCCCCACGCGGGAAACCACAAAGATGCTTCGTGATGTCTGCACGGGCGAGGTGGACGGGGCCCTGTTCGATGGCCGCCTCATCTACGAGGGTCTGCTCAATCAGCTTCCGGAATGCGCCGGACGAAAGCTGCTGCTGGTTCCCGTGCCCAAGACCACGCTGCCTATGGCGACGGTCTCCACACGCGCGGCTCGCGCTACCGCCGATCGCCTCTATTCCGCGATCACGGAACTGGCGATCGACGGGACTCTCAATGAGATGGCGAACCGTTGGTTCGTCATGCCGCAGCAGCACTACGTGCAGCAAAGCATGGTGCGGCGTCAGCGAGTATGGCTGATCGTCCTCCTGGGCGTGGGAAGCTTCATCTTTATCGCCCTGAACATCTGGCACGAGCGCCGTTCAGCACGCATTTTACGCGAGGCGCAGGACGCCCTGGAACGCGCCCAATTGGCAGAAGAGCGCTTCGAGGCCTTCATGGCGCACACTCCCGCCGTGGCGTTCATACGCGACGCCGAAGGCAAATATTGCTACACCAACCCCGCATTTAGCACCAATTTCGGACACAGTCCCGAAGAGGCCTACGGCAAAACCGACGCGGAGTTGTTCCCCGATGTGGGCGCGACGGTGCGCTCCGTGGACCGCGCGATCTTGAAAACGGGCAATTCTGAACAGCACGTGCAGAATATCGCCGACCCGGACGGGACCATCCGCCACTGGCTGATCCTGAAATTCCGGCTCGGCGGGAGACCTGAGACATACCGCATTGGCGGTAACGCGATCGATATTACGGCACAGCAGCGGGCCGCAGAGTTGGTCGCGGAGAACGAAGAGCGCTACCGGTTGCTCTTCGAACAGGCGCCTGTCGCCTTGCACGAAATCGATTCAGCCGGAATCATCCGCCGTGTGAACCGCGCTGGGTGCGACCTCCTGGGGTATTCCGCCGTGGAGATTCTCGGACGGCATGCTTCGGAGTTCGCCGCCCCCTCGGAACAAGAAGCTTCGCGTTCTGCCGTGCGGGATAAGCTGCTCGGATTAAGGCCTCTGGTCCCATTCGAGCGCATGTATCAGACGAAGGACGGCCGGATTCTCACGATGGAGGTGCATGAGACCGCAATCCTGGACTATGCGGGGGCGATCCAGGGATTGCGCACCTGCATGGTAGATCTCACCGACCGGAAGCGGGTGCAGAAGCTCTTGGATGCCTATGCCGAGGAACTGAAGGCTAAGAATGCGGCGCTCGAAGCCGCAGTGGAAGCTGCCGAGGCCGCCACCCGCCTGAAGAGCCAGTTTCTTGCCACCATGAGCCACGAGATTCGCACCCCCATGAATGGCGTGCTGGGCATGGCCCAACTCCTGCTCATGACCGATCTGACGGAGGACCAGCGCAGCCTGGCGCGCGCCGTCAGTCAGTCTGGAGAGCACCTGCTGGAGTTGATCAACGATATCCTGGACCTCTCCAAAATCGAGGCCGGGAAACTGGAATTCGAGAGTATTCCTTTCGACTTGGCGGACCTCGTGGAAGGCATCGTCGACCTCATGGCGCCGCCTTTGGACGCCAAAGGAGTGGAGCTGATCTCGCTCCTGGAACCGGGCGTTCCGCCCCGCTTGATCGGAGATCCGGCGCGTCTGCGGCAGGTACTGCTCAATCTGGTGGGCAATGCAGTCAAGTTCACCTCCAAGGGTGAAATCGCGGTGCGTGTGAGCTGCGATCAACTGGACGACACACAGGCGACGCTGCGCTTTGCGGTTGCCGACACCGGTATCGGAATTCCCCCTGCGGCTCGCGAACTTCTCTTTGATCCCTTCACCCAGGCGGACAGCAGCACTACGAGGCGATACGGCGGCACCGGGCTTGGGCTCGCGATCGTGCAACGGCTGGTGAAGCTGATGGATGGCGAGGTCGGTTTGGAGAGCACCGAAGGACAAGGCTCCACGTTCTGGTTCGCGGTGACATTGCGGCGGGACGCGTCCGCGCCCATGACTTCCGTAGATACCTCACTGGCGGCCGTTCGCGTGTTGATCGTAGACGATAACGCCACCAACCGTAGCGTTTTGGAGCGTTACTCGCGGGAATGGGGCATGCAACCCGATTGCGTGGGATCGGCTGAAGATGCGCTCTCTCTGATGCGTTCTCGCGCTGCGGATGGCCAGCCATTTCAGATCGCCTTGGTGGACATGTGTATGCCCGGCATGGACGGCGCGGAACTGGCTCGCGCCATCCATCGCGATTCCGGCCTGCGCGACACCCGAGTGGTGATGCTTTCGCCGGCAGGGATCCGGCCGCCTTGCGAGGGTCTCTCGGCGCGCGTTCCGAAACCGGCCAAGCGGCAGGCATTGTTCGAGTGCCTGTCGCGTCTGGCCGAAAAGCCGTCCAAAGACGTGGGATCGGCGGCCGCTGTAAAGGACGCGACCCAGGGAGCGGAGGGGAAGCGCGGCCGCGTCTTGATTGCCGAGGACAACGTGGTAAACCAGCGCGTCGCTACCTTGCAGGTGAGGCGTCTCGGATTCGAAGCAGACCTGGTCGCGAGCGGCCACGAAGCTCTCGAAGCCCTGTCACGTCTCGCCTATAACGTGGTGCTGATGGATTGCCACATGCCCGGCATGGACGGGTACGCGGCGACGCGCGAGTTGCGCCGCCGCGAGAACGGCACCCGCCACACTCCGGTGATTGCCATGACCGCTGACGCCTATGCTGCCGACCGCCAGGCGTGCCTGGACGCAGGCATGGATGACTACATCGCCAAACCCGTCAATCTCAGCGATCTGAGCGAGCTGCTCGACCGTTGGACGCGGGCATGAGATCCGGCGAAAGCCCCGCTGGACTGGCGTGATAGCCTGATGGAAAAGGGAAGCGGGGATCTGCGGTATCCTTGGGCGAATCAGTTATGGAACGTCGAACTGCGGTTGAGTGTAGCGTGGACATAGGCGCCTCCTGCGAAGAGGTCTTCGACGTCATTCACGACTACGATATCCGGCTGCGGTGGGACACGCTTCTGAGCAAGGCATACATTCTCGAGGAACCCTCCACGAAAGCTGGGGTTGGAGTCAGCACGCTCTGCGTAGGTCGATCGACTGTCGCGAGGTCTGGAATGGAGACGGTTTACATCAGTTTCGATCGGCCGCGCGTGGCGGCGGTTCGGATGACGCGCGGCCCATGGTTCATCGCGGATTTTGCAGCCAGCATCCGCCATCGTCCTCTGGAAACGGTAGCGGCCGGAATCCGAAGCCGCGTGGTTTACAAGTTTCGGATTACTGCCCGGCCGAAATGGCTAAGGATCATTCTCGATCCGCTCTTACGGCTCTTATTTCAGCGTGAAACTCGCAAACGCCTCGCCTCGCTCAAGCGTTATATCGAAACAAGGAATTGCGCGCTAATCGTGCCATAGTGCTTCTCGACGGGGGTTTGCAATTTAGGTAGGTGGACGAGTTTGGGGGCTACTTAGTGGCCGTCGATCGGGCCGGTCGCATGAGGTCCAAGAAGCGCGTTTCCAGGCGTGGGGCGAGGAGATGGGCGATGTTCTTTTTTGTGAAGGTGTTTCCTTTCCGCGTAAAGACGGAAGCCAGTTTTACCGCGGAGGATCCGTGGAACCAGAACCGTCGCACGCCTTTTACCGTGGACGCCTACCTGATGTTGCGCAAAGGCGCGGCTCCGCCGTCAGGAGCCAAACCGCTGGCAGGCTATCGCTATGGTCTGCGCACCGGCGGGCAAGATGCCGAGTACATGCTGCCTGACAGTTTGTCGAACCTCTGGCGCGCCAACCGCGTTCCCACCGAAGCGCTCCCGCGCCTTCTGAAGCAGATGAAACCAGACCTGATCAAGGCCGACTACCACCCAATGCTCGAACATCCGGCGGTCTATTCGGTCCTATGCTGGATCACCGGGTGCCTGCTTGGTTCGTTGACGTTGGCGCCGGTTGCGGTCTGGTTGGTCACCGGCGATTTTTCAGGATCCTCCGCAGCCGTTTTCGCGTTGGCGAGCGCAGTGTTCAGCGTGTTGTTCTTGTACTTTCTCTTCTTTCGGGCGAAACGAAGGAGGACACGGCAAATGCAATGGATTCTGACCCACTAACCGCGCCGATGTATCTCCAGATCGTCAGTGTCTTGCGTGCTGCGACCGTGGAGGGAGCGTCTCCGACCTCTGATTCCTGATCGCTTGCTGACGCGCGCGGCTCGTGAGCTTGCGTGCTGCGACCGTGGAGGGAGCGTCTCCGCCCTCTGATTCCTGATCGCTTGCTCACGCGCGCGGCTCGTCAGCGCCTTGCGTGCCGCGACTGTGGAGGGAGCGTCTCGACCTCTGATTCCTGATCGCTTGCTCACGCGCGCGGCTCGTTTGCGTCTTGCGTGCTGCAGCCACGAGCCGCGCCAGTGAGCCTGAGACTGAACGCGCGCGGCTCGTCACGGTCTTGCGAGCCGCGACCGTAAGGGAGCGTTCTTGCTTGAATACGAGGGCCTCAATCGAAACAATCTACTAATCCGTTCCAAATAAAAAGGCGGGCCGCGTTAGCGACCCGCCCATAACTGCTTGCTTCAAAATTAAGGCCCCCAGGGGCCAGGAACTTAGAACGTAATGCGCACCAGCATCTGCAGGATGCGCGCATAGCCGAGAGCGCCGGGTCCGGTCTGCGTTACGGTACCGAAGCCAGTCACGTTGAACGAGCCGTTGGCATTGCGGCCGAGCGCGGTGGAGGTAATGGTCGGCGCGCCGCTCACGATGCCGTTGACCGTCGGGTATGAGTTGAAATTCAGCGTGGCATTGTAGCCCGAGAATTCCGTGTGATTGAAGGCGTTGAAGGCATCCAGCCGGAGTTGGAAGTGCACCCTCTCCTTCACCACAAATTCCTTCTGCAGCGCCATATCGAAGTTCACGACTGACGGGCCATACAGGAAGTTGATGCCGGATTCGAGACCGATACTGCCGGGCATCGGGGCGAAGAAGCAAGCAGGGTTGAGGCGATTGAAGGGGTCGCTGGAATGCGTGTACGGATCGCATCCCGCTACCACGCCGATGCGCGCACCTTCCGTGTTCGAACCCGTGATGTTCTGGTTGCCCGCTCCCGAGATGCTGAACCCGGGCGTGAACGGACTACCTGTCACCACTTCCGTCACACCGGAAAACTGCCAGCCATTGGTGATCGCCTTCGTGAACGCATTCCCTTCATGAAAAATCGGGAGTTGGTAAACATAGTTGACCGCCAACACCTGGCGCCGGTCAAAGCTGGAAGGACCGTAGTTCGCCAACCGGTTGTACTGATCGGGACGCACGAACGAGTTGTCGTTGGTGCCGCCGCTCTGCGCGGTCGACAGCGCCTTGCTCCAGGTGTACGCTACTCCCACAAAGAGCCCCTTCGTGGTGCGGCGCTGCACCTGGACCTGCAACGCGTTGTAGTTCGACGTCGCTTCGCTCTGGTAGATGTTGATGCTGCCATAGCCCTGATACGGCTTCAGAAAATTCGCACTCAGGCAATTGTTGCCGAGCAGCGCGGTCGGACTTGCGGCCTGTAATTGCGGATCCTGGTTTTTCGCCTGGAAGCACTGGCCGAAGGCGTTGAAGTTGATATTGCGGTTGTCCTGCTCATGGCGTCCCAGTGAGCCTACGTAGGCTAAGTCGAGAGACATATTTTGCGGAAGCCGGTACTGCAAGCCGGCCTGGTATTGGTAGGCCGTGGGAACTTTCCCGGACGGGTCGACCGCATCGAGGCCGGGCGGACCGAGCAGTACATTCTTCGGATCGATGGTGGAGACCAGGTTCTGATTCAGAGTCGGGGAAACAGCCTCTGGGGGATTGGTGACCATGTCGAATGTGCGGTTACCTTGGATGCGGTCGTAGTAGATGCCGCCTCCTGCGCGAAGCACCAGATTCGACTTGCCAGTGATGTCCCAGGCGAAACCGAATCGCGGGCCCCATTGCAGACCGCGGTCCTGCATGAGGTACTTTCCATTCGGGCAGGTTGCCGCCTGGCAGATTGCCTGGAACGGTTGACCCGAACCTGGAATCTCGAGACCCACGTCAAAAGACGGCAGGTACGTGTTGGTCGCTGGATCGTAGGCGGCTCTTTGGCCATTTGCAGGGTTGATGGCAGGCTGATAGAGGCGCGGCGCATTGGCCGGGTTGAAGAGATTGGGGAGGAACGTGGATGCCTGCAACGACGAGTCGTATTGCGGCTGATACCAGGCGGCGCGCAGGCCGTAATCCAACGTCAACCGGGGCGTGACCTTCCAGGTATCTTCCAGGAACTGCTCGACATTCCAGTAGCGGTACAAGCCGTTGATATGGTTCGCCGCCTGATTGTAGGTGTTATATACGCCCAGCAGCGCATTCGAGAATCCAAACCCGGTGTCGTACGGATTCGACGGGTTGTCGCCAAAGTTATAGCTGCCGTTGAAATTCGCAAACGACGTCTGGTTCTTGCGGCTGCGCTGCAGATAGACGCCGCCCTTGATCGTGTGACTTCCCCACACCTTGGTTAGGTTGTCGCTGGTATCGATGGTGGTGTTGTAGTTGATGAAGGGCGCGTCACCCGTGCCGAGATTCGGGCTGGCCGTGATGCGAGTTCCGTTAAAACTAACATTGGGAACGTAGTTCTCCTGCACGGCGCTGGGGTAAAGTTCCGGCAAATTGATACCGGACGTGTTCGTGCGGAGGACCGTACCGGACTCGTCAATCAGAATCGAGTTGTGGGTGAATCCCCAGTTGAATTCATTGGTCATTGTGGGGGTGATCACCCAGGTCGCGCCCGCAGCCACGCTGCGTCCAGGAATGGGGTTGGCAATCTGCGTAATCGGCACCGTGAGCCCCAGAACGAAGGAGCCGTACGGAGCTACTGTGGGCTGCCGGTTATCGATGTAGTGGCCGAAGAGACGGATCTTATCGTTCAAATTGTAGTCGCCTCGAACCAAAGTCTCCTGGCGCGGCGCCGCACCCGGAAACTGCGAAGTATAGTTGAAGTTCGAAGCTTGCGGCGTATTCGGAAGAGGATACAGATTAAGAAGCGCCTGACCGGCTGCATAAATGCGGCTTGCCGGAACCACCATCCCGGGGAACGGCTGCCCAGTGAGCGGATCGTTGATGAACGTCAGCTTCTGGTTGTTATTGTTGACGCTCTGGCTGAAGTCGCCTTTCCGCTCCAGTGCCGTCGGCACCAGCACGTTTCGAGCGGTGTTGGGAGAAAGCTGCCGCTGAAATTCCTGGCTGAAGAAGAAGAACGCTTTGTGACGGGCGCGCTCGAAGAGCTTGGGAATGAAGACGGGGCCGCCAACCGTATAACCGGGATCGTTATACCGGAAGAGGGGCTTGGGGAGACCGCGGACGTTGTTGATAAAGGTGTTGGCGTTTAATCCGTCGTTGCGGTGGTAGAGGTAGCCGCTGCCATGGAACTGATCGGTGCCACTCTTGGTGACCACCGAGATCTGCCCGCCGACGCTGCGTCCATACTCCGCCTGGTAGCTGCCGGTGAGGATCTTGAACTCGGCCACCGAGTCGATGCTGACCGCGACGTTCATGCCGCCGTTGTTGCCCGTATCGACATTGCCGATACCGTTGATCGACAGCTGGTTCTGCGAGGGGCGCGCGCCATTCACGGTGAAGTCATTCGCACCGTTGGACGAGCTGCCGACGGCGTAACTCGTTCCCGTGGTGAACTGCACGCCGGGAACCAACTTCGCCATGTCCAGCGGATTGCGGCCGTTGACTTCGATGTTGGCAACCTGCTGCCCCGTAATCGTCGCGGAACGTTCCACGCTCTCGGTCTGCAGCAGGGCTGCCGAGGCGCTGACTTCGATCGAATCGGTCAATGCGCCCACTTCGAGGGTCATGTCGCCGACCGCGAGCTTGTCGTTGGCGTCCAGAGCAATATTGGTTCTTGTGAGTTTCTTGAAGCCTGTCGCCTCTACCGTGAGCGAGTAGTTACCAGGCGCCAGGCCAGGGGTTACAAAATCACCACCGGCTCCGGTTTTCAGGCTGATTCTGACGTTCTTCGTCGGCTCGGTAATCGTCACCACGGCGTTCGGAATGGTTGATCCCTGTTGATCTACCACGCGGCCCGCCAAAGAGCCGGTAATGTTTTGGGCGTATCCCACTACGCCGAGAAGCAGGCATCCCACCAGTGTCGTCAACTTCTTCCCCATGATCTTTACTCCCTTTCGGATGGTAGTGCACGGACCGTTTCGTCGCCCACGTGGGCAGACGGTACCCTGGAGTAGACCAACTTCGTACAAGTCTGCTACAGGGCAGAATTACAAGGACCCAGAAAGTTTGACAGCAAAACTAACGTTCATTTGTTGTACACTGAAACTATGTGTATCGTCAAGTAAATTATTGACAGCTAGAGGGGTGATAACCTTAGCAAACGATGCCCCTGCCGGACCGCCATCTGTTGATTCGCGCTTTGGAATCCGACGACCGGAATGCGATTGCCGGGCTACTTCCAGCGCACTCCGATTTCTTGAATGTGCCCGACCAGCGTCCACTAATCACCTGGGCACAAAACCGCACCACTGCACAGCTACTTTTGGAACACGGCGCCGACGTTCACACCGTCGGAAGGTGGTGGGCATCCGGATTCGGCACTGACAAGGTGAGAATCGAGGTCGCCGACTTCCTCGTGGAACGCGGTGCGCCTCTCACGGTCCACGCGGCGGCAGGGCTGGGTCTGACAGACCGCCTCCGCAAGATGCTCGATTCCGATCCCGAGCTGGTGGAGGCAAAAGGCGGCGATGGCTGCACGCCCCTGCACTTTGCTCGTGGCCTGGAGACGGCTGCGCTGCTGCTGGAGCGCGGCGCTCGCGTGGACGCGCGCGATGACGATCACGACTCGACACCAGCGCAATGGCTGATTGGCCGGGCGCCCGAGGTGACCCGATTCCTTATCGAGCATGGCGCGGCTCCGGACATTTTCATGGCGACAGGCTTGGGCGACGAAGCGCTCGTGAAGAAACTGATCGATGCCGACCGCCGATGCCTCGCCCAGCGCATCGGCCGGCTGCCCGATATCCCACCCATCGGGCACAAGGGGCGAGGCGGGAGCATCTATCAGTGGACCCTGGCATTCAACTCCTATGCACATCAAGTCGCGCTCTTGAAGGGGCACGAGGGCCTGTATCGATTTCTGTACGAACAGAGCGACAGCGAGACGCAGTTGCTGGTCTCGTGCGTCCTCGCGCACCGGGAAGACGCGCTGGCAATCGCTGCGAACAATCCAGGCATGGTCGCGTCGTTGTCAGATCTGGATCGGGAACTGGTGGCCCGTTATTGCTGGGAGACCAATACCAACTACGAAGCGGTGAAGCTGATGCTTGATGTCGGATTTCCGGTGGCGCATCCGGAACGGAGCCACGGCTACACGCCGTTGCATAATGCCGCTTGGGCCGGGTCGGCAGATTTGGTGGATCTGTTGATTGAGCGCGGACATCCGGTGGATCTGCGGGATCCCGGCTATTCCTCAACCGCAATCGGTTGGGCCGTTCACTGTTGCATCGTAGCGAAACGCCACCCGGAGGCAGAATACGGGCGGGTAGTGAAATCCCTCGTCGATGCCGGATGCCCATGGGACGATATTCAACTGCCGACCGGCGACTCGCGCATCGACGATGTTCTAATGCAGAGGCCATAAGCGTCCCCTTGCCGTGTGTGCGCAAGTTGTCCCCTTTCATCAGCAGAATGCGCTTATTCTACTGACCGCTTGCAGCGGATCGGAGACAAATGCGCAATCGCCTGAAATTCCTCTTCTTATTCGGCATTCTTGGGCTGGCAGTGAGCACGCGCTGCGCCCATGCTCAGCCACTGGTACGTCAGGGCAGCTTCGAGATTGGACCGTTTGTGGGCACCACCTACGGCATCGGCAACTTCCGCCTGATGGGCGGGGGCAACGTGACCTACGCCGTGAATAAGTACATCCTGCCGTACTTCGAATACAGCTATTTTCCCGGCATCGGGAAGACGTCATTTGGTTTGACCTTACCCGACGGAACCCCGTTGAACCTGGTATTGCACACGATCCCGCTTTCCGACTTCCATGGTGGAGTGCATATACGGCTGCCTATCCACGAAAAGCCCGTCGTCCCGTACCTGTCGGTCGCTTTTGGAGGTTTGTACAACCCGACAACGACGGTTACTGCAAACTACATGGTCTTCGGGCAAAACGTCAGCCAGTCTCTTATTGTTCCAGGCAACGTCAATCCCGCATTCAACGCTGGTGGCGGAATCCGCTACTACCTGAACCAGAGATTTGGACTTCGTGTGGAAGCGAAGGGCTACAAGCCATTCAATCGTTTTATCGGGCCGGGCACGGAAGTCAATGCCTTCGGCAAGGTGGAGGCCGGCTTCTTTTACCAGTTGCGCTGAACCTCAATACGTCACGAGATTTTCGAAGTCTACATTGCCGCCTGAAATCACCACGCCGACAGTGCGAATCTCAGGCGGCAGTTTGCGGAACATCACCGCCGCCACCGAGCACGCGCCGCTGGGCTCTACCAGCATCTTCATGCGCAGCAGCATGAATTTCACGGCGGCCTTCATTTCCTCGTCGCTGACCAGCAGCACACGCTCTACCAGGCGCTGCACGATGGGAAAGGTGAGTTCTCCCGGTTTCGGCGAGCGCAGTCCATCGGCGATTGTCTCGGTAGACGTGATTCCTACCCGCTCGCCGGCTTGCAGAGAAAGGAATGTGTCGTTGGCGCCTTCGGGCTCCGCGCCGAATACGCGAATCGAAGGATACATCGCTTTCGCGATCGTTGCGCAACCCGAAAGCAGACCGCCTCCGCCAACCGGCGTGATGAGCGCATCCAACGGACCGACCTCGTTTAACAGTTCCAGGGCAGCAGTTCCCTGCCCAGCCATGATCATGGGATGGTTAAAAGGGGGAACCAGCGTGCCACCGGTTTCTTTCAAAATGCCGGCCGCAATCGCTTCGCGGCTTTCCGTCAGCCGGTTGCAGGTCACGATTTTCGCGCCGCGCGAACGCGTCGCTTCCATTTTGGAGCGGGGAGCGTCATCGGGCATCACGATGGTGGCTTGTGCCCCCACGTGTTTCGCCGCAATCGCGGTGGCCTGCGCGTGATTCCCCGAAGAGTACGCTACTACGCCGCGCGACAGAGCTTCCGGTGACAACGACAGAATCATATTCGCCGCGCCGCGGATCTTGAATGCCCCGCCGCGCTGCAAGTTTTCGCACTTGAAATAGACGTGCGTTCCAGCTTCGCGGTCGAATCCCGCGGCCGTAAACACGGGTGTCTTCTGCGCCAGCGGACGGATCCGTTCCGCCGCCTGGCGCACGTCGTCTGCATTGATTGCCAAGTCCGTAGTTGCGAGCATCTTTTACGAGTCTAGCGGATCAGCCCTGCTCGAAGCGCACCGGCAAAGCGGCGGCCTCGTTGACCTCCAGCCGGAAGACGTCGGGACGCGCGTAGTGGCCCACCACGTCGAGGTCATATTTGCCCTCCGCGATCCGATCCGTGTCCAACTCGGCCGTCAGAAAGCACTCGCTGCCGTAGTGTGGCCCCGCCAGAACCTCGCCCAGCGGCCCCACAATGATGCTGCCCCCGCGGATGGCCACTTCGCTCTCCTGGGTGTATTGGCATGCCGAGAGCACAAAGCAGCGTCCCTCCACCGCAATGTGCCGCATGCTGACGGCCCACGTCTCGCGGTCGTCTACCGTGGGCGCGCAGTAGAACTGGATGCCCTTGGCGTACATGGCGGTCCGCAGCAACGGCATGTAGTTCTCCCAGCAGATCACCGCGCCAATTCTGCCGAAGCCGGTCTCGATTACCGGCAGCGTCGATCCGTCTCCAAAGCCCCAGATCAGGCGTTCCATCGCCGTGGGCATCAGTTTGCGATGCTTCCCCGCCAGCGATCCGTCCGGCGCGAAGAACAGAGCGGTGCAATAGAGCGTGCCGGCGTCGCGCTCGATCACTCCAATCACCAGCCACACTCCGTGTGCACGCGCGGCTTCGCCGAGACGCGCCGTGCCGGGGCCGGGCACCTCGATCGCATTCCGATGGTAACGCGCGAAAAGCTCGCGTCCCTCAGGTGTACGCAAGCCCACCCGCGCGCCGAAGTCCGCTCCCTTGGGATAGCCGCCGATGAAAGCTTCGGGGAAAACGACGAAACGAACTCCCCCTCCCGACGCGTCCGCGATCAGGGCCTCGGCTTTGGTGAGGGAGGCGGCACTATCGAAGGGGACCGCCCCCGCTTGAATCACGGCCGCTCGGACTCTCGACATTGGCTCTATCTCTCCTCAATCCGTACGACACGATCGGCCGCCGCATCCCGGATCGTCTGGCGAACTCCGGAGGGCCACTCGACCTCAATGCGATCGATCATTGTCGCCGTGCCTAGGCCGAAGTGCAGGCGGAGGTCGCTTTGCGAGAGATAACTCCCACCGCTGCGCACTTCGTCCGACTGCGAGCGCCCTCCCGCCGTCACCTTCACCCTGGCGCCCAGAGCGCTGCGGTTCGAGCGCTGCCCCGTGAGTTGCAGCATCACCCAGTGATTGCCGGGCGACGACTCCTGTTTCAGCAGCGCCGGAGGCTCGTTCTGACTATTGATCAATATTTCGACCAGGCCGTCGTTGTCGTAATCGGCGAAGGCCGCACCCCGCGCCGCGTGCCGTTCGGCGATTCCCGGACCCGCGCTTTCCGAGATGTCGGCGAATTTACCGTTGCCCAGATTGCGGTACAGGATGGCGCGATCTTTGTAGTGGATGTCGGTGCCCAGGCGGTCGACTTCCGGAAAAACATGGCCGTTCACCAGGAGCAGATCTTTCCAGCCGTCGTTATCGAAATCGAGGAAGCCGCATCCCCAACCCACGTACCGGGTGTTGCGCGAGATGCCGGCGGCGATGGTGGCGTCGTCGAACTCGCCCTTGCCGCGATTACGATATAGCGTTTCGCGTTCGTCGGAGAAGTTGCTGCGGAAGACGTCGGGCCACCCGTCGCCGTCGTAATCGGCCGACGCGACTCCCATTCCCGACATCGCCTTTCCGTTCTCGTCGAAGGCCACGCCGCGCAAGACCGCCTCTTCGGTGAACTTGCCGTGCCCCTGATTGATGTAGAGCAGCGAAGGGGTCTGGTCGCAGGCCACGTAGATGTCGGTAAGGCCGTCGTGATTGAAATCGGCGGTCAGCACGCCCAGTGAGTAATTCTGGTCCGGCTCGGAGATGCCGGAGGAATCGGAGACATCGGTGAACGTGCCGTCGCCGTTATTGTGATAGAGAATGTTGCGGTCGAACGGCAGGCCCCGCGGGCCGCACGCGACCGGCAGCGCGCGATAGAAGCAGTAAGGATTGGCGCCCGGCCCCGGAGTGCTCCGCGGATCGAACTTCAGGTAGTTGGCGACGAACAGGTCGGCACGGCCGTCGTTGTCGTAATCCAGAAAGGCGCACCCTGTGTTGTAGCGGACACGATCCTGCCGCAGACCGGCGCGCTCGGTGACGTCCTCAAACCGTCGTCCCTCCACGTTGCGGTAGAGGTGATTCTGTCCCCAGTAGGTGACGAACAAATCGGTGAAGCCATCGTTGTCGTAATCGGCCGCGCACACGCCCTGGCCCCATCCGTTCACGGTTCCGAGCCCCATCTTGGTGGTGACGTCGGTGAAGTGCCCCTTGCCGTCGTTGTGGTACAGGCGGCTAGGCGCGCCTTCGCCCGACACCAGAAAAATGTCGGGCAGCCCGTCGTTATCGTAATCGAAGAAAGCGGCGCCGCTGCCGGTGGTCTCGAGGATGAAGCGCTTCGATTTCTCTCCGCCATTGGGAACTGACGCCGTCAGACCCGCACTCGCGGCCACGTTGCGGAACTGTACGGTGTAGGCGGCTCCCCAAAAGAAGAGCAGCCCGGAGAGGGCCGCAGCGAGTCTCACTTGTCAGGCGCCTTCTCTCCGAGTTTCTTGAGGAAGTCCGTGAACTCTCCCTCGGGCGGGCGGGTCAGTTTATCGAAGACTGCCTTTTCGCGCTGTGCGTCGGCGGTTCTCCCGGCATTGCGATACGCAATCATCAGGCCGTAATGCGCCGATTCGCTGGATGGCTGGAGTTTCACGGCGCGTTCCAGCAATGGGATGGCTTGCGACTCTTTCACCTTGGCGAGAGCCACCAGTGCCTCGGCGAAATCGGCATTGAGCGCCACGGCCTTCTCGAAGTGCGCCGCGGCGCCGATGCGATCCTGCTCGGTCAGCAGGATTTGGCCGACCTGATACTCCGCCACCGCATCGCCGGGATTCAACGCCAGCTCCGACTCGAACTCTTTGCGTGCATCGCGCAGGTTGGCCGGGTCGTGGGACTCCAGAAGCAGCGAGCGTCCGAGCCGGAAGTGCAGGTTCAGCGCGGTGGGGTTCTTCTGAATGGCCTTCCGATACTCGGCGGCGGCATCCTGGTAGCGTCCCTGGATCTCAAAGATTTCGCCCGAGAGCTGATTCACGCGATACGAAGCGGGCGTCTTCTGGTACATCTGAAAGACTGTGTCGTTCCAGGCGCGCATGTGGACGCGCGCGGCCTCGTATAGAACGTCCGCATCGCCCGGGAATGCCTTCTGCAGCTTGTCGAGAAGCGGCCAGACTTCCTCCAGGCGATTCTGCGCGACATCGCATTCCACCAACGCGACTCCAGCCAAGCGCCTCAGAGTGGCGTCGGTATTGGACGCGAATTGCTGTTGCAGGTCGGTGCGGGCAGTTTCGCAGGCGCCGGTGGCGGCACGGCTCAGGGCCAGAAACGTCCTCGCTTTGGCGTCGTTGGGGGAGGCAGCGACGATCTTCTCCAGCATTTGGCGCGATTGCGCGTATTGACCGCGATGGAAGGCTTCGACGGCGGCACTGGTGGTTTGGGCGTGGACCGGGAGGGCAAACAGAAGGAAGGCCGCGATTCGCGATCCGTTCATGAGTCTTATGATGCCAGAGTCTGATGATCGCAAGGTCGCCGGCCGATGAGATTGCGGGGGCGGCCTTTACGACGGGGCCGCCCCCGTTGAACTACAGGGCAGGCCGCTTCACGGCAGGCGCGACTCTGCGGATCACGTCCTGAGGTTTCACGTTGGCATCCACCACCACCGCGAAAAAGCCCATCATCATCTCTTCCCACGTCTGATCGCCCCATCGGACCGTGACGTTGGGATTCGGATTGAACGGATTGTTGACCGAGTTGTCGTGATGCGCGGTGCATTCGATCCGCGTGTCCTTCGGCAGCAGCAGCGGCTTGGCCTCTTCGTATCCGAACTGCCAGTTGAAATCGTACTTGGGGACGTTGAGCAGCGTTTCTCGTTCCCCTGTCGGATAGGCAGCTTCGAACAGGAAGTCCTTGCCGCGGACATGCATATGAGGCATCAACCAAACCAATTGTGCGGGCTCGTTTAGCGCGATGGCGGAGTGCGTCTCGTAGTTGGGATCGTTGGGCGGAATCTCGAAGCCCTGCTGCGTGGCGTTCGACGTGTAGTGGCGATATTTCGGAGGCTTGGACGCGATCTGCAACCCGATTTTGGTCTTATCGGTTGCCGCCTTGCCGTTCGTCGTGTAGTGCAACTGGAACACCAGGTCGGAGCCGGCCGGAACGAACTTGGCGGCATCCGCGATCGGCGAATCGAAGTGCTGGGCCTGCAGTCCGGGCGCATAGGCGGTCAACAGCTCCACGCCTGCCATCGAGTTGATATTGACTTGCGGACGCGGCGCCTCGGCGCCCGCCGGCTGCGCGGGCCTTGGCGGCTGGGGACGCCGGATCGCGGCTCCATTGGCATCGCGTTCAAAGGTCACCGGGACGAAGGGAATTCCCGGCTGAGCATCCTTCAGGTAGTTGGATCCGGGAGGACGTACGTACACGATCACGTGATGCATGACCGCGCGGTTGCCGGGACGAACTTCGGCCGCCGTAATCCAGGTGTCCTTCTCGAAATGCGTGGGAATCACAATGTACTGATACTCGAGGATTCCCGACGCGGGCACCTCGAATGCGTTCGGCATTTCGACCGTGAGGTCGGGCTTGATGTTCCATCCCTCGGTGAACTGGAGCGGAGCAGGCTTGTCTTTCGCGTCACCCTCAGCAGCGCCGTTGTCGGCCCAGCTCACCAGCGTCTGGATCTCGGCATCGCTGAGCCGTTTCTCGTTCTGGAAATGGCCGTATTTTGCATCGGCAAACCATGGCGGCATCTTGTGCGAGAGCACCGCGGTTTTGATGGCTTTCGCCCACGGACGCGCGTCCTGATACGTGAGGAAGGACATGGGCGCCACTTCGCCAGGCCGGTGACAGGTTTGACAATTCTTCTGCAGTACCGGCAGGACATCCTTGTTGAATGTCACCGGCCGCTCCCCGGAGGCGGCGGTCGCCAGCACTCCACAACTCAAGATCAGCGAAAACACACGCATACATCCCCTCCTTAAACCACGCTTGGGTGCTGGCCAACATCTTAACGTAAAAAGGCCCCTCACTCAAGGATATAATCTACCGAATGGCCGGTATCGAAACGGTGCGCGGCGCGGTGGATGGCGCGACCCTCGGCGTCACCCTGATGCATGAACACATCTTCATCCTGGACACGGAGATCGCCGCCAATTATCCCGAGCACTGGGGCGGCGAGGACGCGCGCATCGCCGGCGCTGTTACGCGGCTAAATGAACTCAAGGCGAGCGGCGTCGACACCATCGTCGATCTGACCGTGATCGGCCTGGGCCGCTCGATTCCGCGCATCCAGAAGGTCGCTGCGGCCACCGGTCTGAATATCGTGGTCGCCACCGGAATCTACACGTACTGCGACCTGCCGCACTATTTTCAATACCGCGGCCCCGGTACCGTGGTGGGCGGTCCAGAGCTGATTACCGACATGTTCGTGCGCGACATCGAGGAAGGCATTGCCGGTACGGGAGTGAGGGCGGGCATCCTGAAATGCGCCACGGATGCACCCGGATTGACTCCCGGAGTAGAGCGCATCCTCCGAGCCACCGCGCAAGCCCACTTGCGGACCGCGGTGCCGATCTCCACCCACACGAACGCTCGCCGGCGCGTGGGACTCCTGCAACAGCGCGTCTTCCGGGAGGAGGGCGTCGACCTTGGACGCGTCGTGATTGGCCATTCGGGTGATTCCAGCGACTTCGCCTACCTGGAAGAGTTGATCGCGAACGGGTCTTACCTCGGCATGGACCGCTTCGGCATCGACTCGATTCTGTCCACAGAGGACCGCGTCAAGACAGTCGCGCGCTTGTGTGAGCGCGGGTATGCCGGGAGAATGGTACTCTCCCACGACGCGGCGTGTTTTAACCACTGGCTGCCTGAAGGTCACATTCCAACGCACCTGCCGCGCTGGCACTATCTGCACATCCAACATGATGTCCTCCCCGCACTTCGCAGAGAAGGCGTCACGGACGCCCAGATTCATACTATGCTGGTGGAGAATCCACGGCGGATTCTGGGCGGAAGGCGGTGAGGGTGTAGGTAGTTGGGCCGTATACTACGAATGGAGAGATCTTCGATGGCAGCCGAGAGCCTTGCCAATCTCATCGACTCGCTGACGCCCCACGAACAAGAAGCCGTCCGCGAGTTCATTCGCTTCTTGAAGCTCAAAGAGAAGCCGCCCGAATCGCCGTTTCTGGCCGCCGTCGACGAGTTTATCGGCCAACATCCTGAACTACTGCGGCGCCTGGCGCAGTGAAGAACTATCCGACCGTGGACGAGGTGGTCGTCGCACACGACCGGTTGATCGCTAAATTCGGTGGCTCGCTGGCGATCCGCGATCGCGGTGCATTGGAATCTGCCGTCGCCCGACCGCAAACAGGCTACTACGAAGACCTGCTCCAGGAAGCGGCGGCGCTCTGGGAGAGTTTGTCGCAGAACCACCCCTTCATTGACGGCAACAAACGTGTTGCAGTCGCCGCGGCGGCGGCGTTCCTGAGGGTGAACGGTTACCGCCTCGTATTCGACGACTCCAAGGCCTATGCGTTCCTAATCGATCTATACGAACGTGGCCAGATGCGATTTCATGAACTGGAGAAGTGGCTCCGTGTCCACACCGTCCGGATCGAACTTAGTTCGGACTAGCCCGGACTAGCCCGGGCGCCGGTTGACTTCTCTGTTACAGTCAGGTGACGATAGGCGGTACGACCTGGTTAACCATGCCGAATGCCCTTCCCCTCCAGTTGTTTGCTCTCCGCCTTGCCGTCGCCCTGGCATTGGGCGCGCTGATCGGGACGGAACGCGCGTACCACCACAGAATGGCTGGCCCGAGGACTAACGCGCTGGTGGCATGCGGGTCAGCGGCATTCCTAATGCTGGGATCCCTTCTGGGGGGTGACGGCGCGGCGAGGATCGCGGCCCAGATCGTCTCGGGAATCGGATTTCTGGGCGGCGGCGTGATCCTGAAGGAAGGCGCTAATGTGCGCGGCCTGAACACATCGGCAACCATTTGGTGTGCAGCGGCGATCGGCACCCTGGCAGGTTCCGGCATGTTGCTCTACGCGGGCGTGGTGGCGATCTGCATCGTGTTCGTCAACCTGGCATTCCGGCCGCTTGCCCTGAAGTTGAATCCGCCGTGCGCTTCCGAGTATTACTACGAGGTCGAAATGATAGCCCGGCCCGCGGATGTGGTCCACTGCCGGAGCCTTTTGATGAACACCATGAACCGCGACACCTTGACGCTGCAATCCATGCGATCGCGCACTCTTGACGAACGCATCGGCCTGATTGCCTGCGTGAAGGCCGAAACTGCCTGCGATCGCGTTCTCGAGCAACTGGTGGCGCGCCTGTTGTGCGATGAGTCGCTGGCCGGCGCCAGTTGGAAAACACTGCCCGCCATGACGCCGGTAGATCTCTCTCCCGAGGCGGAAATTCAGCGCGCGGTCACCGGCTCCCACTGAGTACACGGCTCCGTAGATACGCTCCGTATACCCAGAAGAACGCTCCCTTGCCCAGTGCGCCACCGCCTGAGTTGCTTCGCGGCTTGCACCCGGTTTGCTCCGTTTCTTCGGCTTCCTTGAGCAGCGGCTTCTTTCCGGCGACCAGCGCGAAGGTTGCCAGCGCCTTGGTCTCCTTATGGGCTACCATGGACCACCAGTTTGAAGCTGTCCTGCAGCATCGATTGCAGCATCAGCTTCTGGGATCCAGGTTGGTGTCGGCCGGGACCTTCCCGATGACGTCGAACCGGTCCATCTTCCTGTAGACGTAGGTCTAAGTAACCGGACCAACCTATGACAGTGAGGACGCCGTCATCATATCCGTCCGCTGCACCCGCGGCGCGGAGTACCTGTCCTTCCAGTACCCGTTCCAACTCCGCTGTAACCTGAAAAAAGTGTACAATCGGGCATCGCCGTCGCACGCGGCGCGCAGCGAGGCTGTTTGTGAAAACCACTCTTCTGATTCTGGTAGTCACGGTCGCGGCCCACGCGGCTTCCGATCCACCGACTTGGACGTATTCGGCGCAAGGGAGTGTCGGAGCCGGAGGCGAGGGCCTGCCCTTGCCGCTGCCGATCGGGTCCGGCTGCATTTCCCCGGCGCCCGGCGCCGGCAGCGGATGCAGCGCGGGGACCTCGATGAATGTGAGTCCGTCGCGTAGCTACACGTCCGGCCAATTGAGCTATAACGGCTCGGCAACCTTCGCCGGGACGACCACCAGTCTGTCGGTGTCGGCGACCGCGTCGGTTGGCGGCGCCCAGGCCTTTGGAGACACTGGCGCCAACGGCGGTTTCTCTCAGTTGATCGATAGCGGACTCCCTGGTGGATCTCAATTGCCCTCGCTCCATTTCACGGTGAACGGAACCCCGTTTTCAGAGAATACGGAAACCACCGCCTCGATTTTGGTTGAGACACTGGAAGGTAACAGTCAGTGGTTCGGCACGTTCAATGGAACCGGTTCGCTTCAGCACGTGATGTCCGACCCGATCCAACTGGGCCCTTCTGGGCAGTACACTGTGTCGATTGGAATTATCGTCACCGTGTCCGCGCCGTTTTCCGCCAGCATGACCGCCACGCGCTCCTGCGACCTGCCAGCCATTCAGTCGCCCGCGCCGGGCACCATCACCTCCAACGGCTGGAAATTCGACTACGATATCGGCGCCAGTACCGGCCTGGAGGTGAAGAACGTCTTTCTCGGCACTCGTCCGATGGCCGTGATGATGAGCGTGCCGGTCTACAATCTGACGACCACGGATTTCCTGGGCTCAAACTGCGCGCTCGTCCCCGGGGGCGACGGACAGTGCGGCAATGACAGCCGTCTGGTGGATTTTCAATCTGCCTCCAGTTCCGTCTCCGCCACCTACATTGTGAACAATATTCCAGTCGGTTCCGCGAGCTGCCTGACCATCACTGAACAGTTTCAATTCAGTCCTCCCGTGGCGGGTGACCACTGTGAACCCAGTGGCAACGTCGGGTGCGCGCGCTTCTATCCGACGGTCTCCTATCAGTACGATCCCGACAGTCCAAACAACCATGTCGCCGAGATCGAGCTGCCTCTCCGTTTACACTTCACCGATGGAAGTCCGGCATCCAGCCTCACGCCCATTACACAGGGCCAGGCTACCGCGATCGGTCAGGACAGCAACATCACGGGGCTGCCGAATTTCTTGGAGGGGAACCCGGTTTCCAGTGAGCTATTCGTCGCGAACGTGATTGACCACGGCGCGGCGGGCGGAGCGGACAATTTTCATCAGACCTATTTGCCTTCGATCGATGAACCGGGTCTCGGGGTTATGGGGCCCGTGCCCGGTTGTCCGACCTGCGTCCACGTGCACTGGCGGTGGCCGGGGGTTTTTGCGGCTGTTCCCGGATTTGGCGATAGCAACAACGGGAATCCGCGCATCCCCGCCGGCTCTACACAATCCGTGGATGTGGCCATCGTAGCGTATCCGGACATCACCAACGCCAATTGCAGGAACCTGGCGGGAGTACACACGATCGCCGGGCAGCCGACCGTCTTCTGGTACTGCGGCAGAGGGGACCAGGACAGCGACACATTCTTCACGCACGGAGGATTCTTCAACCCGTTTTCGGGCGGCCTCACCGCGCCCAACATCGTGGTGACCCGCGGCGGATTCCGCATCAATCGAGCCGCCGGAACTTGGGCTCAGACGATCATTCTGACCAACAATAGCGGCGGCCCGGTGACCGGACCGTTAGCATTGATACTCGACTCACTCAGCGCGAACGTGAAGCTCGCGCCTGCCGACGGGGTGACCGGAAGCGCCGCTCCGCTCGGATCGCCCTACGTGTTCGCACCGCTCGACAATAACTCTCAACTGGGGGCGGGTCAGTCCCTCACCCTGAATCTGCAGTTTGCCAATCCGGGAAACGGCTCCATCACCTATGCGACTCGAGTGCTCGCGGGCGGCCTTCCATAGACCACAGAGGACCCTTTATGCTGCGATATATCCTTCCTTTTCTGTTTGCGGCTGCTTCGATGAGCGGCTCCGTCGTGACCATCGACACCACCGGTTTGAACGGCGCCGCGGGCGATCTGGTGTTCGATTTCATCAGCGGAGGGGGCCCTGCCAACACGGTTACCATTTCGGGATTCGCGAGCGATGGCACGCTGGGAGCCGTATCGCCAACCGGACTTGTGAGCGGTACGCTTCCAGGGACGGTGACGATCTCGGACGATCCGGTCACCTTCGCGTTCAACGAGTATCTGACGGGCTTCACTTTCGGATCGGCCATCTCGTTCAATCTCGGCGTGACTCAAAATGCGCCGGGAGTGGGTTTCTCGCCGGACGAGCTTTCGGTCTTCTTTCTTGCCGGCGATGGAGTGACTTCCCTGATCGCGACATCCGATCCGACAGCTGCGGATAGTCTCATGGTCGTCGATCTGGATGGCAGTTCGGACGGAGCGGCGACGGCGTTTAGCGTGTCGGATCCATCCGGCGTGAACGCGACGATCGGGCCTGGAGCGGCGTCCGTTCCGGAGCCGGGTAACGGCGCAGTCTTGGGCTTGGTGGTGCTGGTTTGGTCGGGCACGCAAAGGTACCGTCGATCGCGATCGAGAGTGTAGGGTCATTCTCAGGACAGCCCGAGGGATGATTTCGATGCGATCCCAGATGCCTAATCGCGCGCTTTTGGCTCGCCGCGCTGATTTCCGGCGCCCGGGCGCAATTCGCCGAGCCGGATGCCGCTGAACAGAACGCCATCCTCTCGCGAATGCGCGCCGCCCCGCTCAATTACAGGGAACGTCTCTAAGGACTTCATCTGCGATCAGACGATGCACCGCACCGTGGAACACCTCGGGAACCCGCAAGCGTGTATTCCGGTATAACGTGCCGCGGGCCACCACAACTCTGGTGATGCAGGTCAACTTACAGCATGTGTGGCTGGGCCATCATGAGGCGCGCTTCCCTTACTGCGACGGCCATGACGAAGTGCACGACCAGGTTCAGGTCTGCCGACCAACTGGCGCCGGTCCCGAGAAAACCTTACACGGTTGTGAGGCTCCATTCAAGGATACGGAAGGCGCCACTACTCGGATTTCGCCTTGACCGCCGCTCAAATCGTCATGGACATGAAGCCGCCATCCACGTTCAGAATCGAACCAGTCACGAAAGAGCTCGCTTTTCGCGAAGCCAGATAGACCGTTGCCCCGATCAATTCCTCGGCGTCGCCGAAGCGATTCATCGGAGTATGTCCGAGGATGCTGGCCACGCGCTCGGGGGTCAGGACTCGCCGATTCTGTTCGGCGGGGAAAAACCCGGGCAGAATCGCGTTCACGCGAATATTGTGCGGCGCCAACTCGCGCGCCAGAAACCTGGTGATCTGATTGACGCCGCCCTTCGCCACACCGTAGGTGAAGACCTTGGAGAGCGGCGGTCCCGAGGATGCTGAGCTGATGTTGATGATCGATCCACCTCGGCCGGCATCCACCATCGCCTTGCCGATGACCTGGCAGGCCAGAAAGACGCTCTTCAGGTCGATGTCGAGAATGCGGTGCCACTCCTCTTCCGAGATCTCGAAAAAGGGAGTGGCGGAATTGACACCCGCGGCATTGATCAAAATGTCGATGCGGCCAAAGCGTTCAAGCACGGAGTCGCGGAGTTTTTGGAGTTCCATCTTACTCGTGGCATCGCACTGAACGCCAATGGCCTCGTGTCCCTGGGCGGCGATGGCGTGCGCTCGCTCCTCGGCATGCTCTCGCGTGCGTCCCGCAATGGCGACGCGGGCGCCGTGAGCGGCCAGTCCCTCCGCCATCGCACCGGCCAGCACACCGCCGCCGCCAATCACTACTGCAACATCGCCTCCCAAGGAGAAAAGTTCCGTTTCGGACATAAGTTAGATGGTAACAATGGTACGCTCGCTGGCGCGATACGAGGTGATGAATTCTTTGTTACACAATTCGGACAAAGGGAGTATTGACTCTCTATTACCAGCAATGTATTCTGAAGCTGGAAGTATCCTTATGAAACTGACCGGGAGACTGATACCCGCAGCCATCGGAGTTGCCGTTGGCATAGGAAGCGCGTGGCTTGCCCCGCGGCGCAGATCCACATACGGCTTGCTTTTGGGAGGCGTGATGGGAGGGTCGCTCGGTCTAGGCGGCTCGCTGGCGTGGGGTCAACGGCATAAGACTGCCGCGATGGCCGGGAACGCTATCCGGAAAGTCAACGACTACCGGGATTCGCGATGGCTGGCCAAGAACCCCATCGCCTACGCCTGACTCCCGCGCCAATTACCGCCGCAATCGAAGGAATCTACGTAGCGCGCCCTCGCACTCCTCTACCCCAAGCAGCCAGGTGATGGCGAAGTAGGAGAGGCCATAGGGCACCAGGATGGCCGCGCCCATGGTGATCGGGTGATGATGCCCGGCGGTCAGCTTGATTCCCCAGCCGACTGTGGCTCCCACGGCCGCTGCCGCCCATAGCTTCGCCACCAATGCCGCCGGCAAGCCGGTAGTCCCGATTCGCTGATTCATGCCCCTGCGCAGGAGCGTAAACTCTACCCATCCCGCGAAGCCTGCCGACGCCGTCAGACCCGCGGCTCCCCACCGGAGCGGAATTCCAATCCAGCCCGGCAGATACCTGCCGCAAACCACGCCCAACACCCCTGTCAACGCCACCCGCAAGACTGCAAACAGCAAAGGCGTCCGGGTATCGCGTAGTGCGTAGTAGGTGGACGCGTAGAGCCGGCCCAATGTGGAAGCCAGCAGGCCCACGGCGGACCCGGCCACGATCGCCCAAACGTAGCGTGCATCGTTGAGCGTAAACTTGCCATTCACGTACAGCGCCGCCGTGATGACGTCGCCGAACGCGAGGAACGCCATCGCCGATGGCACGATGAAAAAGGCGATCTGCCGCAGGCCCGAATTCAGACGTCGACGCAGACCCGCCGCCACCGCGTCGGCATCGCCCAGAGTGCTCGACATCGCCGGCAGTTCCGCCGCCGAAACCGCCATGCCAAACAGGCTCACGGGCAGCATGTAAATGGATTGCGCGCATGCCATGCCGGACATTGCGCCTTCCTTCAGGTAAGTGGCGATCGCCTGGTCGATATAGGCGCTGATTTGCACCACGCCCCGGCTCACGCTGACGGGCATGAAGTTCCGGATCACTTCGCGAATGTGCCCCGAGTGGGTGTCCCACACCGGCCGGAGCGTGGGCACCAGACGCAGCACTACGGGCACCTGCACGCCGAACTGCAGTGCGCTCCCCAAGACGGTGCCCCATGCCAGGCGCGCCGCCAGTTCATTCGCGCCCGAATGGCGAAAGACAATCAGCGTAGCGATCATGGCGCCGTTCCATAGCACCGGAGCCGAGTACGAGAGGAAAAACTTGCGGTGGCTGTTCAGGATGCCCAGGCACCATGCGGAACAGACCAACAGACCCGCGCCCGGAAAGAGAATCCGCACCAGCAGGATCACCAGGTCGCGCTTCTCGCCGGTAAAGCCCGGGTCGATGGCCCACATCAAATAGGGAGTCGAGAGCACTCCCAGCAGCACAATCACGGAGACCGCAGCAGCCAGAATGGCGCCCACCGCTCCCGCCACGCGGCCCGCTTCCTTCTCGTCACCTTGCGCCAGCAGGCGGGCATACACGGGAATGAACGAAGCCGACAGGACGCCTTCCCCGAACAGATTCTGTAGAAAATTCGGTACGCGCAGGGCCGCCTGGAACGCGTCCGCAGTGTCGTAGAGGCCGAAGAATCGATTGAAGTACCGCTGCCGCACCAGCCCGATGATCCGGCTGATCAGGATTCCGGCGGCTACCAGAAATGCATGCCGGCCGGTACTCTCGCGCTGCTGCGGCTGGGCCACTAACAAAGCTTCTCCAGCACCGCGTCCGTCATCTCTTGCGTGGTGTTGCGGCCGCCCAGGTCGGGGGTGCGCACTTTGCCGTCGGCCAGCGCCGCCGCTACCGCAGCTCCGATTTCCCGCGACGCCTCGTCCATCTGCAAATGCTCCAGCATCATCGCGGCGCTGAGAATGGTCGCCAACGGATTGACGACGCCCTTGCCCGCGATATCCGGCGCGGAGCCGTGCACCGGTTCGAACATCGAAGGGAAGCGCCGCAATGGGTCGAGATTGGCGCTGGCGGCCAGTCCCATGCTTCCGATGATGATCGCCGAGATGTCGCTCAAGATGTCGCCAAAGAGGTTCGATCCCACCACCACGTCGAAGCTCTCCGGCCGCCGGATAAAGTTCATCGCGGCGGCATCCACCAGCAGAGATTCCGTCTCCACCTCCGGATACTCCGAAGCTACGTCCTGGAAGGTGCGGTCCCAGAGGACCATGCTGAATCCCTGTGCATTCGATTTGGTGATGGAGGTGACGCGCCGCTTCTTGCCGCGCTTTACCGCCAGATCGAAGGCGAAGCGGATGATCCGTTCGACGCCGCGGCGGGTGAAGACGGAGGTCTGGATGGCCACCTCTTCGGGCTGCATCTGGTAGACGAAGCCGCCGATTTGTGCATATTCGCCTTCGGTGTTCTCGCGGACCACCACGAAATCGATATCGCCTCCTTTGGGCTTGGAGAGAGGCGACTCGACGCCCGGATAGAGGTAGGCGGGACGCACATTGGCGTATTGGTCGAAGGTGCGGCGGATGGGCAGCAGCAGACCGTTCAAAGTGGTGTGATCGGGGATGTTCGGATGGCCGACGGCGCCCAGCAGAATGGCGTCGCAGGGCTGGAGGAGATCGATCGCCCCCGCTGGCATCATGCGCCCCCACCGGAAGAAATGTTCGGCGCCCCAGTCGAAGTCCTGAAACGAAAACGTGATCTGGTGTTTTTGAGCGGCCCTCTCCAGGACGCGCTTGGCTTGCGGAATGACCTCCGTACCCACGCCGTCTCCCGCTATCACTGCAATGGTGAACGTTCTCATTGGTCGTACTTGATTTTAACGTGGCGGAGAAAGCTCGCGGCCTGCCATGCGCTTAAGCGGATTCAGGAAGTCCCGTCGCAACGTCGAGGAACTGCCATTTAGTCAAACCAAGTGGGCGCAAAACGCGCCGACAGGAGTGTCGACGCGGCAAAGAGGAGTGGTCTTGGGCTGCTTCGCCGCCATGGATTCGGATGAAAGCGGCGCGTTCGCTGGGCAGATCGGCTCGGCCATGGCGACACGCCGCGAACCCCCAACCCCTAACCCCCAACCCTGCTTTCAAGGGTGTTAGCGCCACACCCACGATGCGTGCTACACCACCACAACCGTGATCTGTCCCGGACCGTGCACGCCGCGGACGAGAATCTGCTCGATATCGGCCGTGCGGCTGGGCCCCGTGATCAGCACCATGGAACTGGTCTGTTCGGCGGGGCGCGGCAGGATCGAGAACAACTCGTCCAGTCCCGTGAGCAGGCGCTCGCGCGGCACCACCGCGATATGGGCCGGCGGCAAGAGCGAAATCATGCGCGCCTCTTGGGGGCTCGACAGCATCACCAGCGACCCTGTATCGGCAAGCGCATAGTCCGCGCAGGTGATGCCGACGTCCGACTTGGCACACAGTTCGCGCAGCTCCGCGCGGTCGGTGATGCCGGAGCGTACGCCCGGCAGGCTAGTGATGCCACACTCCACCAAGTATGGCGCATTCGACGCCACTGCCGTCTTTCCGGCGATCGCCGATTCCACAAACCCCCGTGGATCGTCGCTGCGGTACGCCTTGCCCGCCAGCGCTTCCACGCGCGCCAGCATGCTCGCAATACGCGATTCCAAATCGACGGAAGGAATGCGAATGCGCACCGGCGGCGGATCGGCCGCGGGCTGTCCCGCGCTCCGGCCGACCGCAGTCCGTACGCGATGCAAGATATGATCGCGCGACATTAGCGCTGCCTCCACATCTGGCGAAAACTCTTGGCAGGAGGCGGGGGCAGGTCGCGCTGACTCAACCACGCTTTGACCGGACCGAGATTCATCGGCGCAGGCACAGTGCGAATCCACCGGCCATCTGAGGGCGCGACTGCGGCGGCCATACTGCCTGCCATCTCGTAGAGGCGCGGATGCGTCATCAGCCAGGCGAAAGCGCGGAACGCCAGCCTCTCCAGACGATTCTGCTTTTCCCGCAGTTCGCTCTTCTTCACGTCAGACCGCAGTTCCAGCAGAATCTTCGGAATATCGATCTTCACCGGGCATACTTCGCCGCAGGCGCCGCACAGGCTTGAGGCGAACGGCAAACCCGGCTCGTGTCCGGCGCCCATGAACTGCGGTGTGATGATCGCGCCGATCGGCCCCGAGTAGACCCACGGAAAGCTGTGCCCACCGATCTTGCGATACACCGGGCAGGTGTTCAGACAGGCTCCGCAGCGAATGCAGTAGAGCGACTGCCGCTTGGAGCGGTCCGGGAGCAGTTTGGTGCGGCCGTTGTCCAGGAGCACCACGTAAAACTCGTCGGGCCCATCGATCTCGCCTTCGCGCCGCGGCCCGCTGAGAAATGACGTGTAGACCGAAAGCGACTGCCCCGTCGCACTGCGCGCCAGCAGCTTCAGGAACGTCGCCAAATCCTGCGCGCGAGGAATGATCTTCTCGATGCCGGCCACCGCGATGTGGATCTTCGGCGCCGAGGTGGTGAGGCGCGCGTTGCCCTCGTTCTCCACCAGTACGATCGCGCCGGAATCGGCCACCAGGAAGTTGGCGCCGCTGATGCCGATGTCCGCGGCCAGAAATTTCTCGCGAAGCACGCCGCGGGCGATCGCCGTCTGCTTCTCGATCACCACCTCTCGAGGCACCTTCAGCCGGTCGGTGAAGATATCCGCCACGTCATAGCGCGTCTTGTGCAACGCGGGGGCAACGATGTGATACGGCCGTTCGTGGGCCAGTTGCAGGATGTATTCGCCCAGGTCGGTCTCCACCGATTCGAGCCCGTGATGCTCTAGCCGCTCGTTGAGATCGATCTCCTCGGTGGTCATGGATTTCGATTTCACGATGAGGTGTGCGTTCCGTTCTTTGGCCAGCGCGAGGATAAAGTCCGAGACCTCGGTGCCATCCTTGCAGTACACGACCTTGCCGCCGTGCGCCACTACGTTCCGTTCGAACTCCTCCAGGTAGTGATCGAGGTTCTCGATTGCGTGCTTCTTGATGGTGTTCGCCTGCGTCCGCAGTTCCTGGTAATCAGGAAGAACGCCGGGGTCCACGTTCTGAATGCGGTGCTCTTTCAGACGCGCGGTGGCGGTGTAGATGGCCAACTGCAGATTCGCGTCGGCCAGGGTGTTGTGAATTTTCTGATCGAATTCCGCGGACATGGATTTATCGGCTTACCAGGACTTCGGCCAGATGCATCGTGCGAATGTCGGATCCGGCCCGCGACAACGCACCCTGAATCTGCATGAGGCAACTCGGATCGAGCGAAACCACGGTGCGCGCTCCGGTGCCGAGAATCGCCTGGATCTTGGTGTTTGCCATGGCGCCCGACAACTCGGCGAACTTCACCGAAAAGGTGCCTCCGAAGCCGCAGCACTCTTCGGCCGGCTTCATCTCTCGCAGTTCGAGCCCGCGGACATTGGCCAGCAAGCGTCGCGGCGCGTCCCTGACACCCAGTTCGCGCAGCGCATGACATCCGTCGTGGAACGTCACGACGTCGTCCATGCGCGCCCCCACGTCTTCCACCCGCGCCACTTCGGTGAGAAAAGTGGAAAACTCCCAGACCCGCTTTTCGAGATCATGAACGCGCGCCAAGGTTTCGGGCTCCTTATGAAACAGCTCCGCGAAATGGTGGACGATCATCGCGGTACAAGAGCCCGATGGAACTACGATGCATTCGGCCGATTCAAAGGTATCCAGAAAGTAGCGCGCCACAATGCGCGCTTCGCCGCGATATCCGCTGTTGAAGGCCGGTTGGCCGCAGCATGTCTGGTCCTCGGGGAAATCTACCTGGTAGCCGAGCTCTTCAATCACTCGCGCCATGGCCATGCCGACCTTCGGAAACAACTGGTCGACCATGCAGGTAACGAAGAGGGAAACCCGCTTACCCATCTCAGAAGTGTATCAGCAAGGTAGGGCGCGCTTCAGCTATGCTCTCACAGCTCTTTGGAACTAGTGCCTTGGCCACAAGATTCGGACCAATCGAGAAATCGCTTGCTTACGCGCGCGTTCGCAAGCGCACTTATCGCGCGAACGTATTTGGGTAGCTTACGAGCCACGACCGTAAGGGAGTGATTTTGGGAGCGATCGAGGCATCGCTTGCTTATGCGCGCGGCTCGCAAGCGCACTTATCGCGCGAACGTATTTGGGTAGCTGACGAGCCGCGACCGTAAGGGAGTGATTTTCAGCTATCGAGGCACCGCTTGCTTACGCGCCCGGCTCGCAAGCGCACTTATCGCGCGAACGTATTTGGGTAGCTGACGAGCCACGACCGTGAGGGAGTGATTTTCAGCTATCGAGGCATCGCTTGCTCACGCGCGCGGCTCGCAAGCGCACTTATCGCGCGAACGTATTTGGGTAGCTGACGAGCCACGACCGTAAGGGAGTGATTTTCAGCTGTCCAGACATCGCTTGCTCACGCCCGCGGCTCGCAACCAGCCACGAGTGATTTTCGAAGCAATCCAGACATCGCTTGCTGGCCCGGCGGTCAGAGCGCTAGTGCAACGTCGCTGGGAGTGTTCCCGGCATATTTATCAGCGGCGCGCCGGCCTTCTGCGGGTTCGCGAGCCACGATTCAATTTTCGGCAAGGAGGACAATGCGGCGGTCTCTCCGGCCTTCAGCAGTGCCGGTCCGCAGCCAAAACCATCCCAGTCGATGGCACGCACATCCGGCGTGATGACCAGATCGCTGTGCGCGCGCCAACTACTCTCCGTGCGACTCTGCATAATCTGAAAGCAGCGATTCACTACCTGGAAGACATTGCTCGGCGGCTGCTTGCCATCTTGCGCGGGCAAGTGGACCGAGATTACATGCGTAGCCCCGAGTTGGCGCGCCATCAGCGCCGGAATCTCCATGCTCATCGCGCCGTCCACCAGCAGACGCCCATCGTGGCGCACGGGCTGGAACAATCCCGGATACGAGCAACTGGCGCGGATCGGCAGGAAGACGTCCCCGGAGTCGCGGAAGCCCACCGTTTCTCCAGTACAAACGTCGGTGGCGAGGACGCCCAGCGGAATCTTCATCTGTTCGAAGCGGTAGCGCTTCAGCAGCTTCTCGAGGAAACGCTGCATACGCTCGCTGACTACGAACCCCATCCGCCCCAGGGTCCATCGCGCGACGTCGCCCAGCCGCATCGAGCAACCTGCGTGTGCAATTTCGGCAGGGGATGCACCGCTGGCGTAAGCCGCTGCCGCAATCGAGCCCGCGCTTACTCCCGCAATGCAGTGAATGGGAATCTGGTACCGCTCGAGGACTTCCAGGACGCCTGCATGGGCAATCCCGCGGGCGAATCCGCCCCCTAACGCCAATCCGATTCTGACTTCGGGCTCGACAACCTCTTTGAGGCCCGAACCGCCACGAAGTGCGGTGAAAAAGCTGCGAACGGCGCGAACCGCAGCCCTCATAACCCCTCCTTGGCCACTCCCGGGCAAATCCCGCTTCCGACGGCGTCCCGTCGTAGAATGGACTTCTGATGGTCCAGACGAGCAAGTTCATTGCCAGGTTCCTTCTGTTAGTACCGTTTTTCGCACCGTTCTCACCGTTACCCGCACAACGCAGCTTTTCGGGCGCCGCGGAGATCGAACAGTCGCTCCACAAGCTGAACGTTCTGGGCACGGTCCTGATGATCGCCGCCCATCCGGACGACGAGCGCACCGCAGTTCTTGCCTATTTTGCCCGCGGGCGCCACATGCGGACGGCCTATCTCTCACTCACGCGCGGTGAAGGCGGCCAGAATCTGATTGGCTCCGAGCAGGGCGCGCAACTGGGCATCATCCGCACCCACGAGCTGCTCGACGCCCGCGAAATCGATGGCGCCGAGCAGTTTTTCACGCGCGCAATCGACTTCGGATTCAGTAAGACCGCGGCCGAAACGCTGGAAAAGTGGGGACATGACCGGATTCTTGCGGATGTGGTCTGGAATATCCGCCGCTACCGTCCCGACGTCGTGATTCTGGTTTTCACCGGGACCCCGCGCGACGGCCATGGACATCACCAGGCGTCGGCCATCCTTGGTAAGGAAGCTTTCGAGGTGGCCGGCGACCCGAAGCGCTTTCCGGAACAACTGAAGTTCGTCGAACCCTGGCGTCCGCGCCGTCTGGTGCATGCGACGTTTAATTTCGGGCCGGCGGGACGAGGCGGTCAGCCGGGAGGCGGCAGGGACGGAGGCCGTCGTGGCGGTCAGGGCGGTCAAGGCCAAGGCACGCCGGATGCCGATCAGCCGCCGCCGCTGCCCAAGGCCGGGACTGTCGAAACCGGCGAATTCAATCCCGTGCTTGGATATTCGTACGAGGAATTAGCCACTCTGAGCCGCAGCATGCACCACAGCCAGGGCACCGGTGCGATCAATCGCCCGGGAGCCGCGGTAACCGAATTCGAGCTGGTGTCTGGCGAGCCTGCCTCGAAGGACCTTTTCGATGGCATCGATACCACCTGGGCGCGCGTACCCGGAGGAACCGTCATCACCCCGATTGTCGACGAGGCTATCCGCAACTTCGACCCTGCCCACCCGGAGCGCGTGATTCCGCAACTCACGAAAGCGCGCGCATTGATCTCAGCGATTCCCGATCCCATGGCCAAGGTCAAGCTCACGGAGGTGGACGAAGCCATCGCCAAGTGTGCCGGGCTCTGGATCGATGCCCAGGCGCGCCAGCCGGAGACCACTCCCGGATCGGAACTCACCGTGAACACCACAGCGCTGAACCGATCGAATGCCGAGGTCACGCTCGACAGCATACGGCTGGAGGGTTTTGCCGACAAGACGTCCCTCAATAGCCCGCCCGTGAAGCTGACTTACAACCACAGCGTCACGTCCGAATTCCGATTGCCCGTGCCGGCCTCACAGCCTTATTCGCAGCCGTACTGGCTCGCTAAGGCGCCCTCCGCCGGTGTCTACACAGTCGACGACCAGCGCTTAGTGGGGTTGCCCGATACACCACCCGTCCTACAGATGCGCGTGCGGCTTTCGGTGGCAGGAACGCCGGTGGAGTTGACTCGTCCCGTGCACTATCGTTACGCCGGGCGCGCGGAGGGCGAGCGGGTTCGTCCGCTGGTGGTGGTTCCCGCCGTGGCGGTGAACTTGCCGGACGCGGTCGCGCTCTTCCCCTCCACGTCCCCTCGCAAGATACATGTTTCGGTGATGGCGAATGTCGCCAATGCCACCGGAGACCTGCGGCTCGATCTGCCTGCAAGCTGGAAGGTAGAACCGCGGTCACAAAGCTTTCACGTGGCCATGGCAGGGGAGCAGCAGGAGATGATGTTCGAGATTACACCTCCCGCCGCCGAAGGCTCCGCCTCCTTGCGCGCAATCGCTACGGTGGGGGGCCGCGAAATCGAGTCTGGAATGGATGTAATCGCCTACCCGCACATTCCCACTCAAATCTTGTTTCCGGTTTCCGACCTGAAGTTGGTGCGGTCGAATTTGAAAGTGACTGCCCACAAGATCGGCTACATCATGGGCTCCGGGGATGGTATGCCCGATGCGCTCCGCCAGATCGGTCTCGATGTGGCGCTGCTGACGCCTTCCGACCTGGAGCAGGGAGATCTTTCACGCTTCGACGCCATCGTGGCCGGCGTGCGCGCGTACAACGTACGCTCGGACCTCCGCGCCAATCAGCCTCGCCTGATGGACTACGTCCGCAACGGCGGCACGTACATCGTGCAGTATCAAAGCGGCGAAGGTGGTGGACCGGGAGGCGGCCGGGGACCTGGGGGCCAAGCACCGGCAGCTCCGCAAGCGCCTCCGGCCGACATTGCGAGACAAAACGTTGGACCCTACCCCATAACCATCCCTGCTGGGAATGGCTTCCGCGTCACGGTGGAGGAAGCACCGGTCGAGTTTCCGCATGTCGACAGTCCCCTGCTCCAGGCGCCCAACCACATTACGCCCGCAGACTTCGAAGGCTGGGTGCAGGAGCGGGGCTTGAACTTCGCGACTCAATGGGACTCGCACTACCAGACCGTGATCTCAGCGCACGACCCCGGTGAGAAGCCCTTGGAGGGCGGCGAATTATGGACTCGCTATGGCAAAGGCGTTTACATCTTTACGGCCTATTCGTGGTTCCGCCAATTGCCGGCAGGAGTACCAGGGGCCTACCGCCTGTTCGCTAACCTACTTAGTACCAAGTAAACTCATTACCACCCGCCGTTGGCCATAGTTAGTATCTGAGTAGGACCGTAGTCGAGCCGCGGGTGCTAGACTCGTGACTTGCGGTGGTCCACACCGCATCCCGCGCGCGGGCGTCGCAAAGTCGCCAACCGGGAGAAACCTCCCTGCTAAGTGCGCAATCATTCGCATCCGGTATTTCCATCCAGACGCAGCTTTGCGTCTGACCCTGCGAGCCACCGGCTGGAGACAATATTCAATGCGGAAGAGCCTCCTGCTCTTAGCCCTTGTAATCGGGCTATCAGTCCACGCCAGCGCTGTCAACATCCTGGTATTCCCCTCCGTTGCACCCAACGCTTATGGATCGCCGAGCTACGCGGACTACGTGAATAACGCCGTGACCGCTCTAGAGAACGGGCAGACGTCGGCCGGCATCCCCGCAACACCCAGTTACTACCAGCAACAGTCCACCATCGGCATCGACCAGATGATCGTGACCAATTTCCCGAGTTGGCTGGCACAGGCGGACCCCGGCACCGTCTTCGGTTCCGCCTTCGCCAACGAACTCGGCAACCGCCCGCTGTTTGGCGTGATTATCAACGGCGACGGACAGAAGATCAGCATCGATCAACTTACCTTCACCGCATCCAGCAACGATCCTGGCAACCTGCTCGGTTTCACCTTCGGGGCAGGCAGTTACAACTACTCCAGCAATTACGTCGGCATCATCAATGGACCGGGCGGCCCGACCTACATCACCAGCGGTCCCAATACCCAGTTAGTGGATGAAATTGTGGGCCGCGGGTCCGGCAATGCGGAGGCGGCACTATGCACGTCCTGCACCATCCCGCAAGAGCAAGCGGCCATCCAGGCTGCCCAATTCGGGTTTGCAGGCATGACGCAGTTTACCGGCACGTACATGTACGGCGACGGCTTGGCGACGGGTTCCGGAAGCTTCGAAGTGGCGCCGGAACCGGGCACCGCACTGCTGCTGTTGGCAATCGCTCCCATCGCGCTGGGAGTCTCGCGCCTAAAAGCCAGTGCACGCTGATCGCCTGGGGCAAAACGGGTACTCAAGTACCCGTTTTGCCTCGTAAGCTATTGATTCCACGATGAAGAACCGGCACTCGAGTACCGGTTTGGGAGGCACAGGGCTGAAAAGCACGGTGGCGCAGGCGATTCCGTCTGCGCTCTCGGATTTTCAGTGACACTGACCCTCGGGTCGCCGCGCCCTTACGGCATGGCGATAAACGGTACCTTTGCCGCATTCATCGCATCGTTGAACTTCGACACCTGGTCACGCAGACGATCCATCTTCTGGCCAGCCTCCGACACCGCCGTCTTCAACAGCCCGATCTGCTTCATCTGAGCCTCAGACGGCGCGGCGGCAAAACTTTCCAGCCCCTGAACCTGCTGCGAGATCCTTTGCATCAGAGCTGGGAGGACGAAGTCCGGCTCCGGTTTGAGCAACTCCGCTTTACGCTCCTCGGGCGACGGCGTCTCGAAGAAATTCCGCACCGCGAATTGCGGCCGGATCTCGTCCAGCGTTCCCTTTAAGCCGTCGGCCATCGTCTTTACCGTATCGGGAATCTTCGGCGCGTCCGGACGCTTCCAGGCATTTTGCAGCGCGGTGAGCCCGGAATCGGCGGCCGTGAATCGCTTGCGCAGCGCATCCGCCTGCTTCGTCAGGCTCGCCAGGTCATCGATTGCGGCGCGGCGCTTGGCGCGGTCGGAAGCGCTGAACCAGGTGATTCGTGGATCCTCCTCCACCTTGAACTTCTTCGTCACATGCTCGGAACCGATCGAGATCTCGACCGAGTAGTCGCCCGGATCGACCAGCGGACCACCGGTGTTCGGCGCGTCGCCACCAGCCGCGGCGAATCGGGCGGCCATGGCCTCCTCTTGCGCGGTAAGAGGCACGGGGCGATCGGTCCGCAGGCCCCACACTACACGATTCACTCCTGCCTCCACAGCGGCGGGTTTGACCACGGCGATCGCTTTGCCGCCGGCATCCAGAATCGAGATCTTGACGTCCTTGGCGTCGGGCTTGTTCTTGACCCAGAAATCGATGATCGCGCCGGCCGGAGGATTGGCTCCCACGAAGACGTCGTGGGCATCGAAATCCCGCTTCCGCGCCAGGCGCCACATCACCGCGGGGCGCACATCGAACGCCTGCAGATTGCTGTCCGCGGACTTGCCGGTCATCTGTTCCAGCGCGGAGATGCTGTCAAGGATCCAGATCGAGCGGCCGTGGGTGGCCACGATCAGATCGTTCTCGCGCGGATGAATCGCGATATCGTCTACCGGCACGCGCGGCAGATTGTTCTTCAGTTCCTGCCAGTTCTCGCCGCGATCGAACGAGACATACAATCCAAACTCGCCTCCCGCAAACAGCAGGTCGCGATTGCGCGGGTGCTCGCGAACCACATGCAGCGTGCCGCCGTTCTTCGGAATGCCCGTGGTAATCGACTTCCACGTCTGTCCGTAATCCGTGGTCTTGTACAGGTAGACGTTGAAATCGTCAGCGCGATGTCCGTCGAAGGCCGCATACGCCGTGCCGGGATCGAACGCGGAGGCGGTAACCCGGCTCACATAGGTGCCCTTAGGCACGCCCGGCACATTCGCCACCACATTCTTCCACGTCTCGCCGTCCTGCGAGACGTGCAGATTCCCATCGTCCGTGCCGGCCCAGAGTACGCCGGCACGCACCGGCGATTCCGTCAGCGTCGTGATCGTGGGGAAGGCCGCCACGCCGTCGTTACGCGACAAGGTGGTGCGGTCCTCCACCTTGCGTCCCATGATGCTAAGAGTCTTCCGGTCCACGCCCGAGGTCAGATCGGGCGAGACGCGCTTCCAGTTGTCCCCTTGGTCGCTGGATTTGAAGACAAAATTGCCGCCGTAGTAGATGGTCTTGCGGTCGTGCCTGGAGATCAGCAGCGGCGTGTTCCACTGGAAGCGATAGCGCGGCATCTTGTCGTCGTCCTCGCGGGGCCGTATGTCGCGCGCCTCGTGGGTGCGCAGATCGCGGCGCGCCACGTTTCCATCCTGCGATTCGGCGTATACAATCCACGGCTCTTCGGGATCGATCTGCGCGTAGAAACCGTCCCCGCCCTGAACGGTATACCAGTCTTCGTTGGTGATGCCGCGGATGTTGGTGGTGGCGCTCGGGCCGCACCAACTGCTGTTATCCTGCAGACCGCCGCACAGCTTGTACGGCTTCGCCATGTCGTACGAAATCTCGTAGAACTGGCCGATGGCGATCTGCTCGCGGGCATCCCAGGAGCGGCCACCATCGCGGCTGAAGTGGATACCGCCGTCGCAGCCCACGATCATGTTGTCCGAGTTCGAGGGATCGATCCAAATCGCGTGAAAGTCCACGTGGATGCGGTTGACACGGTTGGTCACGAATGTCTTCCCACCATCCTCGGAATACGCCATGTTCACGCCGGCTTCCCAGACACGCTGGTCGTTATTGGGGTCCACGCGCACCTGGCTGAAGTACATCGGGCGCGCATTGGTATTGCTCATCTTCACCCAGTTCTCGCCCTTGTCGTCGCTGCGGTAGATGCCGGACTCCTCGCTTTCGACCACCGCGTAGACGACGTTCGGATTGCGGCGATAGACGTCCAGGCCAATACGCCCCATTTCGCCCTTCGGCAGTCCGTTTGTAAGCTTCTTCCAGGTGACCCCGCCATCGGTCGTGCGATAGATGCCGCTGCCCGGCCCACCGCCGTTGAAGCCGAACGCAGTGCGGCGCCGCTGATACGCCGCGGCATACAACGTATCGGGATTCGAGGGATCCATCGCCAGATCGTTGACGCCGGTATCGGGATTGATGTAAAGCACCTTCGACCAGGTCTTGCCGCCATCGGTGGTTTTGAAAACGCCTCGCTCTTCGTTCGGACCCCAGAGCTTTCCCTGCGCCGCGACGTAGACCACGTTGGCATTGGCGGGATGAATGACGATCCGCGGAATGTGCGCCGTCTCCCGAAGGCCCATGTGGCTCCACGTCTTGCCGCCGTCGGCCGACTTGTAGACCCCATTGCCCCACGAGGAACTCTGGCGGTTGTTGGCCTCGCCGGTGCCGACCCAGACGACATCGGGCTCGGACTGAGAGACCGTGACATCGCCGATCGACGAGACCGGCTGGTCATCGAAGATCGGCTTCCACGAGATCCCGCCATTGACCGTTTTCCAAACGCCGCCTGAGGCTGTTGCCGCGTAAACGATGTTGGTATTGCTCTCGACCACGGCGAAATCGTCAATGCGGCCACCCATATTCGCGGGTCCGATCTCGCGGAACTTGAGCGGCTTCAACAAGTCGACTTTGGGAACGGATTGCGCCAAAGCTGCATTCAGAATCAGAAAAAGCGACGCGTAGCGATACATAGGTTGGCTCCGGTTCCTATTAGTGTAGACCGGTCCGTACGCGGTAAAGCGCGCGGCCGGAGCAAGAGGTTATATTCAAGAGGAACCACAGTCTTGGTATGGATCCGCATTTAGACGATTCATGGCCCGCTGGACGCGGAGAGTTGTCCCACCTCATTCGCACCTTCAATTGGGAGCCGACGCCGCTCGGACCGATTGAGCGCTGGCCCCAGAACATCCGAAGTTATGTCGAGGTGATGCTCAATTGCGGTTTCCCCGCCACCCTGCAATGGGGCCGCGAGCTTACACTCCTGTACAACGATGCGTATGCGCCGATTATCGGCACGCGTCACCCCATCGCTTTGGGACAGCCCCTATTAGAGACCTTCCCGGAAATCCGCGAAGCCTACGAACCGATCCGGCAGAGAGTATGGAAGGGCGAAACAGTCGTCCTGGAAGACATGCTGTTCCGCTATGTGCGGCACCATCAGCCCGAGGATACGTGGTTCACTCTCTCGTATAGCCCGGTGCGAGAAAATGGCGGAGTCTCGGGCATCCTGGCAATCGGAGTGGAAACCACCGCACGCCGCGAAGCCGAACGGCAAAGGGAGGATTTGCGAATCGAGCTGGAGCGTTCGAATGAAGAGCTCTCTCGCTTTTCGCACGCTCTGTCGCACGACCTGCAAGCGCCCGCGAGAACCGTCCGCACCCTGGCGGAGTTGTTCGCCCGCAATGGCGAACAGAGCATGAATGAAAACCAGAAGAGCCTCCTGCGCCTCATGGTCCAGTCAGCCGACGGAATGCAGCGGCTGGTGACTTCCATGCTCGAGTTCGCACAGGTAGGCAACGGCGAAATACGGCGAGAGGCGGTACCCATCAGCGAACTCGTGAACGCCGTTCTGGTCAAGCTGGCAGCGTCCGTGCGCGAATCGCATGCCAAGGTCATTTGCGGTCCTCTGCCCCAGGTGGAATGCGACCCGGTCCAGATCGAACAGGTTCTGCAAAACCTGATCGCCAACGCCATCCACTATCGCAGGCTTGGACACGCACCGGTGATTCAGATTTCCGGCGAGAGTATCGATAGCGGCTGGAGCTTCGCGATTCAGGACAACGGCGAAGGGATCCCGCTCGAGTCCCAGCACAGCATCTTCGAACCGCTCAAACGGCTGCACGGATCCGAGTTGCCGGGAAGCGGGCTTGGCCTCGCACTCTGCCGCAAGATCGTGGAGCGGCACGGCGGCCACATCTGGGTCGAATCCGACGGAGAAGGAACCGGCTCCACTTTTCGCTTCACGCTAAAGCGGCCTTAAGTGTGGCTCAAACGCCCGGTTTGCCGCGTCGACACTCTTCTCGACGCTTATCGGGTACGCGCGAAGTCTCGTGCGGCAATCTGGAACTGATGTGCTCGCGCCACATACTTACTTCACGGCGCGTCCTAATTCCGAAGTCGCACCTTGAATCGTCTCGCCGGCATTCTCGAGCACCTTCCCGACCTTGACGATCTCCTCGTCCGCCAGCTTCCATTCCTTCTGCTCGATGCTCTCGCGCACCGCGGGCAGCGTCTTCACGCCGTATCCGGTATAGAAACCGGGCGCGTAGATCTGATGCTTGAACCAAGGCCGATTCGGCAGTCCCTCATTCAGCGTCAATGCACGCTCCACCGCGATCAGCTTGCCGTTCGCTTCCCGCAACGCCGCCCGCATCAGCGCCGATCCGCCGTTCTCGGTGGCATGGGCCAACGCCTCGTCGTATAACTGCGTGGTGCGCTGGAGCGCCGCCAGGCCGTTATCCAACGGAGCGAAATTGAGGAAGGGCGGGACCGGTTCCTTCGCCGGCGCTGCCATCTTGTGATGCGGATCCTCGATCGCCGCGAACATTCCCTCGTCGATCTGCCGATTGCGCTCCACGATCTGATCGCGCTTGTCCGTAGCCAACTTCTTGACTTCGTCGATGTAGCGGCGCACGGTGTCGGTCAGATCGTCGAAATCGAAGGGCAGCAACTCGGCGTCGGCCAGCCGCATCACAGTCGTACCAGCCGCCTGGGCCAACGCGCGCCCGTAGACGAAATCGGTGTCGGCAAAATGCGTGTACCAGTAGAAGTCATCGTAGATCGAGTGGTAGATGCCGCCGCCATCCTCCCCACCGAAGCCCATATTCACCGACGCGATCCCCAGATGATCCAGGAACGCCGTGTAGTCGGAGCCCGATCCGAGTGCGCCAATGCGCAGATCCGGGCGATTGCGCGCCTCCTGCCGGTCTTGTGGCGCCGCTCCCGGCGGCGGATTTGCGATCCGCTGGAACTGCAGCCGTTTCCACACCGAGAGCTTCGACTCAGGATCGTCGATATCGCGTTGCACGCCATTGATGAAGCGCTCGAGCGTGTGCGACCCCTCCACTTGCAGGAAACCCCGGCCATTGCCATCCGAGTTGATGTAGACCGCCGCGTTCCGCTGTAGCTCCTCGGCATGCGTTTCCGCCCATTCTGTGGAACCCAGCAGTCCCGGCTCTTCACCATCCCACGCACACAGAATGATGGTGCGCTTTGGCTTCCATCCCTGCTTCAAAAGCGCGCCCAATCCGCGTGCCTCTTCCATCAACGGTCCGAGACCCGAAATGGGATCTTCGGCGCCATTCACCCATCCGTCGTGATGGTTGCCGCGAATGATCCACTCATCGGGATAGGTGCTGCCGGGAATACGCGCGATCACGTCATAGATCGGCTTCAGGTCCCAGTTAAACGAGAGCTTCAGATGCACCTTGGATGGCCCGGGGCCGAGGTGATAGGTCATGGGCAACGCTCCGCGCCACGGCGCCGGTGCGACTGGTCCTTTGAGTGCGGCGAGCAAGGGTTGCGCGTCGCCGTAAGAGATCGGCATGACCGGGATCTTGGTCAACGTCGTGGCGTCGGCGCGTGCCAGACGCTTCGCGTCCCGGGTTGCGCCCACCCCGGGAGTGAGCGGATCGCCGGGATAGACCGGCATGTCCATCACGCTGCCCCGTTGCACGCCATCCTTATTGCGGTAGGCGCCCTCCGGAAACACGTCGCCCGCGAAGTAGCCGTCATCTCGCGGATCGGAATAGATCAGGCAGCCGACGGCGCCGTGCTCCGCCGCGACTTTCGGCTTGATGCCGCGCCACGATCCGCCGTACCGCGCGATCACAATCGCCCCCTTCACCGAGATACCCAGGCGCTCCAGCATCTCGTAGTCGTCGGGAATGCCATAGTTTACGTACACCAACGGAGCCGTCACATCGCCATCGATCGAGTACGCATTGTAGGTCGGCAACTGCTCCTGATGCTGCGAGGAGGTGGGATCGCTAGAGACGGTAGGCTCTTCAAGCTTCGCCGTGAAGCGCGTGGGCTCTACCAGCTCGAGCGCTCGCTCCTTGGGCGTCGGGAAAAGAACCTCGAACGTCTCAATCTGCGCGTCGAGCCCCCACTCTTTGAACTTCGAGAGGAGCCACTCGGCATTGTCCTTGTCGTAGGGCGAGCCCACATGGTGCGGCCTGGCGGACAGGCGCTGCATGTAGGACCGCAGGTTGGCCGGATCGGGCATGGCGCGGAACTTGGTCTCCCAATCCCGCTCGGTGCGCGTGGACTCGGTGGAGAAGCCGCGCAACGTACCGGTCTCCGCGGGATACGCGGACTGCACGCAGACGCACAGGCACAGAGAGTAGATGACGAGTCTTTTCATGGAGATTTGAACTATTCTATCGTGGTGGCCGGGCTCTATGAGGCGAGCATGGCCTTCCATGAATCCTCGTCATGGCCCATGCTCACGAGCTTTCCGCCGCGCACCAGTGGCAAGCGCAGCAGTTTCGGCTCCCGTTCGATCTTCGCCAGAAGCTCGGTTTCGGTGAGTTTCAGATGCTTCATTCCGGCATCGAGATAAGGCTTGCCTTCGGTGTCCAGAAGAGCGGTGAGGCCGAAGCGGTCGATGAAGCGGCGAATCTCGGCGGGAGCCATAGCTTTCTGCTTCAAATCGACCATCTGGATGGACGCCCTGCGTTCTTTGAAGAAGCGCTCGGCCGCGCGCGTAGCCGGCGAATTCTTGACGCCGAAAATCTGAACGGTGACCATATCGGAAAGCTCAAGGATACTTGAAAGCAGGGGTTGAGAGGTGGGAAGTAGGGGCTGCGCTGGCGGCGGCAGACTTGGCGCAGAGACTCTTCGTTGCCCGCGTCGAGAGCCCTCTCGACACTTTTCGTTGTGTTAAGCCAATATCGTCCTGGCGATGAATTGATTGTCTGCCGCTAGAACGCACTGCCTCGCTAGAATGAAATGGTGCCGGCTCCCTTCCGCTCTTTTGTGCTCGTTTCGCGCGAGCAAATCGCCACCAATTACCGCAATGTCTGCTCCGTCACAGGCCCAAATGTCGAGGTCGCAGGTGTGGTCAAGGCAGACGCATACGGGCATGGCGCAGTCGAGGTCTCGCGCGTTCTCGTGGCGGAAGGCGCCAAATGGTTGGCCGTCAGCTCTGTCGATGAGGGCGTCAAACTCCGCCTGGAAGGCATCCGCGAGCCGCGCATCCTGGTGATGGGGGGATTTCTGCCGTTCGAGGCCGATGCCCTGGTGCAGAACGATCTCACGCCCGCGATCCATTCGCTCGAACAGATGCGCCAGGTGGACGGACTCGCGCAACGCAGCGGAAAGGCGATCCGCTACCACCTCAAGATCGATTCCGGCATGGGACGCCTGGGTACTCGCGCCTCCGCTGCGGAGATTCTCGCGACACTCGCCGAGACACGCCATGCCCAACTGGAAGGCCTGATGACGCATTTCGCGTCCGCCGCCGATTACACCGTGTCGCAGACCGCCGACCAGCTCGACTACTTCCATGCGCTCTGCCAGGCGCTCCGCGACGGTGGAGTCACGGCCGCCCATCTGCACACGTCGAGCACCAACGCCATCGGTTATGGACGCATCGAAGGCTGGCACACCCTGGTACGGGCGGGCCACGCACTCTATGGATATGTTTCCCCCGCACGCGGGCCCGCGCCTCCGCAACTACTCGAAGTCAAACCGGCCCTCACATGGAAAGCCCGGATCCTCACCGTGAAAGAGATTCCCGAGGGCGCGCTGGTGGGATACGGCGGCACGTATCGGGCAGCGCGACCCATGCGGATTGCGATTCTCGGCGCGGGTTACGCGGACGGGATTTTTCATCGCCTGTCCAATCGCGGCAAAGTCATCGCCGATGGCAAATTGACCCCGATCATCGGCACGATTTCGATGGACCTCACCACCATTGACCTGAGTCACACCACCACGCTGGGGCCGGGAGATCCCGTAACGCTGCTCGGCTCCGAGGGCGACGCCCGCCTCGACGCCCAGCAGATTGCGCGAACCGCCGGCACCATCTCGTACAATATCCTCTGCAGCATCAGCGCCCGTGTGAAGCGAGTGTACGTGTGAGGTAACGGAGGTTTCAATCATGCAACGACACCTGTGGATAGCGGGCCCACTGTTTCTTGCCGTCTCGATCATGCCGGCACAGCCGCGCGCCGGAGCCAAGACCGACCCCGAGTCCAAACCCTTTAAGTCGCAGTCCACCTCTTCCATCTCATACACCGGCGGCAAAGAGGGAGAGCGTAGCGTCGAGATCACCAACATCACATACGATACGACCGGAGACTCGGTGCCCGGCCGTCCTCCCGGCACGCATCTGGTGTTGCGCACCACCGTGAAGCAGAAGATCGACGTGGGGGATAAAGGCTTCGAAGGGACCGTTGGAGTGGAGGCATGGCCGCTGGGCGTTGACCTTCAGCAGAAGCCCCTCTATAGCCTGTCCGTGCCGGCTGCGAGCGTGCAGATTACCGATAACATCCTCCTGATGGACCGCAGCCTCGATGGCAACGCTTCCTGGTGGTCGATCTACACCCTGGGAACGGGCCGCCATCTTTTCGATACCTACGCCGACCTGCTCCGCTTCCAGGTCTCGCGCGAAGACGGTACCTCGCGTTTCGCAGGACTGGACGTGCCACCGGACAATACCCCCGATGCGCGTCTCAAGGAGCCTCACACGGTGGCGGTGTTATCCTACGCCTCCGACGAAAAAGTCATTCGCGAGGTGCTGATCAGTTGTAGTGATCCCAAACGGGCGGCGCTGCTGCGCTCATATGACGACGTTACGCGCAAGCTGAGCGTGGTGGACCGTCCTGGCGCTCGCGAGCTTCGCATCGTCTTCGAACAGAACTATCCGTCGACGCCCGATAACACCGTGGTCTCGATTCCGATCGTGAAGGATGATCTCGATCCGGCGCACGCCCAGTTGCCCGCAGGGATTCGTGCGGTGATCTGGAAACGATAGCCCTGAAAACAGGGGTTAGGGTTGGGGGGTTCGCGGCGAGGTGGAACGCCGCTGTTCGTGTATCGACGTGGCGCAAACACTCATGTTTGCCGCGTCGAGACTCTTCTCGACGCTTTTCGCACGTCCTCCAAGTCGGACCGTACGAGGGCGCCACCTCGCCAGGTCCACGGATCTGCCCTGTTCGCTCTGCCGCTTCTCGCTATCACTCCGGCCGTATCGCTGTCGCAGGACTCTCCGCCGCCCTCAGGCCGAATCACGGTGGACCTCGGCAACTCGTCATTGAGCGCGGCATGAAATCACGATTCGGGACTCGTGCACTTCACCTCATCCCGTGGGGCAAAGTGTTTGCTATGGGTGCCGCGGATCGGACAATAGAGTTACATTGTGCGTCATGTACAACCCGTTCGTCGAATCCGCCGGCGACACTCCGGATGGAGAACTGGTGTCCCAGGCGCAGAGCGGCGACCGCGAAGCCCTCGACCGGCTCCTCACCCGCCACCATCCCTGGATCTTCAACATCGCCGTGCGCATGTTGGGACGCCACTCCGACGCCGAAGACGCCGCTCAGGACATCCTGCTGCGTGCGGTGAAATCGCTTCACAGCTTTCGCGGTGAGAGCCGGTTCAGCACCTGGCTCTACCGAATCGCGGCCAACCACCTGTCGAATGTCAAAAAGCAGAGGTGGGTCGCGTCCCAGGCGGTCTGCTCGTTCGCGGACGCTGCGGTGAGCCTCGCGCGAGTCCCCGACTTCGATCCTCCCGATCCGAGTACCGTTCCGGTTCCGGTCGAGCTGTTGGTGCGGGAAGCCGGGATCGGCTGCATGATGGGGACGCTGCTGTGCCTGGACGGCCGGCAGCGGCTGGTCTTCATCCTGGGGGAAGTCTTCGGGGTGAGCGACGAAGTGGGCGCGGCCATACTGGAGGTCACGCCCGCCAACTTCCGCCAGATTCTCTCGCGGGCTCGCGCGGATCTCTACGAGTACCTGCGGGGTAACTGCAGCCTTGTCGATCCCGGCAACACGTGCAAATGCGTCAGAAAGACGCGCGCCTTCATACAAGGCGGCTTTGTCGATCCGCAAAACCTGCAGTTCACCGCGGACCATCTCCGCAAAGTAAGAGAAGTTGCCGACGAACGCGCGGAGGAGTGGAGCGATGCGTATATGCGACTGGCCGCCAGCCTGTACCGCGGCCATCCGTTCTATCAACCGGCCGACCAGGTGGAGATCCTGCGGAAAGCGCTGCCCTTCATTCCGCTGGGCCCCATGGCGTGATCTTTTTACGCCCTTACTGTCACAGAGACCCTTCGCGTTGGTCCGATAGATTGGAGGCATTCAGTTGAAAAATGCATGGATCGTTCTCGCAGCCGGAGCCGTCCTGTGGCTGGCACCGGCAAGCGCGTACCCCGGCGACCCAGCCGCGGCCGAGATCCTCACCCTGGAGCGAAGCGCCTTGGATGGATGGCTCAAGGGGGATCCCGGCCCGCAGTTGGCCATTACAGATCCCGAAATCACCTACTTCCACGCCGTCACGGAGACCCGGCTCGACGGACTGCCGGCCGTGAAGGCGCTCTACGAACGGTTCCGCGGCACACCCTTATTCGACAGCTACGAGATCCTCACGCCGAAAGTGCAGATGGCGGGCGAAGTGGCAATCCTGACTTACGTCCTGTCGCGGCACATCGGGACGGTCACCACATTCTGGAACTCGACTCAGGTGTACGTAATGAAGAAAGAAGGCTGGCGCGTGATCCACTCCCACTGGTCCGCGGCCAAGGGACAGCAACCGTGAGCGACCTCGCCCCGAACGCCTTTATCGGCAGGAAGGATAGGCCGACCGATGACGACCTCGCAGGCACGCTTGGGGGCACCAAGCCGCTTTGGGACGGTCTGATCGCAGAGATGGCGGAGCAACACGGCGCGACCATTCAGGAGTGGAAGTGCTATTCCGTGAAGGCAGGGTGGGCACTGCGCCTGATCCGCGGGAAGCGCACGATCCTCTGGATGGCTCCCTGCGAAGGGAGCTTCCGCGTCTCGTTCATCCTTGGCGAAAGGGCCGTCCTGGCAGCGCGCCAGAGCGGACTATCCGCACGGCTGCTGAAGATCCTCGACGAAGCTCCTAAGTATCCCGAGGGTACGGGCGTGCGGCTCCACATCAAAGCGCCGAGGGACATTCCCGCCGTCAGGAAATTGGCGGTGATCAAGCTCGAGAATTGAGATCGCTTGCTTACGCGCGCGGCTCGTAAGCTACGCAAATACCCTCGCGCGCATACGTGCGCTTGCGAGCCGCGCGCGTGAGCAAGCGATGCCCGATCGCCCGAAAAATCACTCCCTTACGGTCGTGGCTCGTTGTGGGCCGCGCGCGTAAGCAAGCGATGTCCCATCCCTACGCGCGCGGCTCGTAACGGCTCGGCAGGAGAACTGAGATCGTTTGCTCACGGTCGCGGCCCGTAAGCTACGCCAATACCCTCGCGCGCATACGTGCGCTTGCGAGCCGCGCGCGTGAGCAAGCGATGCCTGATCGCCCGAAAAATCACTCCCTTACGGTCGTGGCTCGTTGTGGGCCACGCGTAACAGCTCGGCAACAACGCCCCGAATGTTCCGTTTCCAATCTGTTACCTTCGGCCGGAAGCCAAATCTTCCCGGAGCAGCAAGTTCTTGTGGTGTACCCCCTTGACAACATCTATCAAAGTGATATCATTTTGATGTCAGCCAATGGAGGCGACTTCCAAATGATGGTCGAGAAAGAGTTGAAGGGCTTTTCGGGCTGGTTGATGTTGGTGCTGTTACTGGCCGCATCGGGTGGATCGTTGGTCGTGATGATCTGGGCTTCAGAAGCCCAAAATGCCCCGGGGATTGTGCTCGGGGTTCTCGCGTTCGTACTCGCGGGGGCATGTTACTTCGGAATGACGGTTGTCAATCCGAACCAGGCCAGAGTGGTGCAGTTGTTCGGCAGGTATCAGGGATCGCTCAAGGAGCAGGGATTGCGGTGGGTCAATCCGTTGACCACCCGGCGGCGCGTATCGCTGCGCATCCGCAACTTCGAGAGCAGCAAGCTGAAAGTGAACGATCAGGATGGCAATCCGATCGAGATCGCGGCGGTAGTGGTCTGGAAGGTGGTAGACACCGCGGAGGCGGTCTTCCAGGTGGACGACTACGAACATTTCGTGCACGTGCAGAGCGAGGCCGCGCTGCGGAATCTGGCCACCCGGTATCCGTATGATTCGCATCGCGAAGGCGACATGTCGTTGCGCATGTCTGTGCTCGATATCGCCCATCAGTTGCGGCAAGAGATTCAGGACCGCCTGTCGAAAGCGGGCGTCGAAGTGGTGGAATCGCGGATCACTCACCTGGCATACGCTTCGGAGATCGCGAGCGCGATGCTGCGGCGCCAGCAGGCGAACGCCATCATCGCGGCAAGGCAGAGGATTGTGGAGGGAGCGGTAGGCATGGTGGAAATGGCGCTCGATCAGTTGAGTGCCAAGCACGTGGTGCAGCTCGACGAGGAGCGCAAAGCGAGCATGGTGAGCAATTTGCTGGTAGTGCTGTGCAGCGATCGCGATGCGCAGCCTATTGTCAACGCGGGAACGCTGTATCAGTGAAGTGACGGCATGGCGCAACGAAAGGCATTTCTGCTACGGTTGGACCCGGTGACGCACGAGGCGTTACAGCGCTGGGCGGACGCCGACCTGCGCAGCCTGAATGCCCAGATCGAATATTTGCTACGTCGCGCGTTACTGGAGTCCGGGCGGCTGAAGGCGGCCGTATCCACCAGCGATACTGGAGATTCGGCCGCCGGAGTCGAGGAGTGAGCGATGGATCGATACCAGGAGTTCTCGGAATTACTGCAGAAGTGGACCCCGCCCAAAGAGGTGGCGGGCGCCGGACAACGGGAGGTGAAGCTCACCCGTTCCGGCATCGTTATCGCGGTGATGGCGGGGGTGATGATGGTCGGAGGTGTCGGCGCGGCGATCGGGCTTCAACTGGTAGGGATGCGCGAGTCGGGCGAAGCCAAGGAATTGAGCGAGCACGGGCAGGATGCTCAGGCTACCATCACACGGCTGTGGCGGGCCAATGACAAGGAACGGCGTCCCATGGTCGGCTACCAGTTCGAGGTGGACGGGCGTATGTATCGCCGCAGTGTCCATGCGCCCCTGCACATCTGGAGGAACCTCAAAGAAGGCGAGACCCTCACCGTGCGATATCTGCCTATCGAGCCCATCCGAAATCATCCGCGCGACTGGGCCTCGGCAGAGTTGCCCTGGTATGTGGCGGTGCTTGCCGGAGGCTCTTTGATGATCACCGGTGGCATGCTGGTGTGGGTGCTGATGCGACAGATCTCCCTGCTTCGGGATGGCAGGCCGGCGCCGGGTATCGTTACGAAGCACTCCTTCGCGGGGCACGGCCAGAAGGCATACCACTATGAATTCGCGCTGTTAAGCGGGTCGCCAGGGAAAGGCCGCAGCAGGCCGAGCCGCAAGGTCCCCGACATCGGTTCGACGATTTGTGTGCTCTACGATCGCGAGAATCCGCGCCGCAACACGCCCTATCCGATGGAGACGGTCAAAATCGCGCAATAGCCGCAACGATGTGTCCTTACCTCGCGCGGCCTGCCGCCTTCGCCGCGCAGTGGTCGAAGAGCAACTGCCACTCCGCGCGTTGCACCTCCAGGGCGCGGCGTTCCTCGCCGGATCCGGGACTTCGGCGAGCCTTTTCGCAATAATCGATGAATGCGAACGGATCCCACCGGGGACCGAAATCCACGCCGATCTCCGCGGCCTTCTGCCGCAGCACGTCAAAAATGGGATGCGCGCCAACCTGCCGGAACCAGTAGCCGGCGTTGCTCGCGTCCGGCTCCTGCCGGTGCACGATTCCGTGCCAGTAGCTCCCATCGGGCGTATCGACGTTTTGGGCGATCTGGTGGGCCTCGTCAATGCAGGAGAAGTAGAGGTAGAGGCCGCTGAGTGCTGCTTCGGGCGCGCGCGAACCCGCAAACAGAAGCTGCGCCGTCGTGGAACTCAGCCGCTGTCGCGCCTCTTCGCAAGAGCAGGTCCCCATGGCGAGCGGCATCAGGCGCTCTCCATTCCTGTCCAACGCCAGAATTCCGGCCACCTGGCCGCCATAGGCTGTGGGATCGAACTGCATTCACTGATTATCTCTCGTCAGTTCCAGATCCGAATTTGACGCAACGCGAAGTGCAATTTGTTAACCTGAACTGGTCCATGTACTGGATTGGCCGAGACGTACAGTACGGGGCGCGCCTGCTATGGAAGGCCCCTGGATTCAGCGCCCTTGCACTCCTGGCGTTAGGTCTTGGGATGGGTGCCACCACTGCGATCTTCAGCGCCGTGGACGCCGTGATTTTGAAACCACTGCCGTATCGCGACCCACAGCGTCTGCTGATCGTCTGGGAAAAAAATCCGATTCAGAACAAGTTCAAGCTCTTCGTCGCGCCCGCCAATTTTCGCAACTGGCAACACCAAAGCCGCAGCTTCGAAAACATGGCGGCCATTCAGGACATCCACTACAACCTCACAGGAGGGCCGAACGGCCACATCGAGCCTGAGGAGATACGCGCCGAACGGGTCTCCGCCGAGTTGTTCCCGCTGCTTGGAGTGCAACCGGTGATCGGCCGCGCATTCCGCCCTGAGGAAGATCAACCTGGTCATGCCAACTTCGTCCTGATCAGCCATCATTTGTGGCAGCGGCGCTTCGCTTCCGACCCTTCCCTTCCCGGCAAATCGATCCGTCTTCGAGATCAGGACTACATGGTCCTTGGCGTTCTGCCGGACGGTTTTTCGGTACTGGATCCATTAGTCGATATCTACTTGCCAATCGCTCTCAATACCAGCGATCCCCGTTCGGCGGGGGCCCGCAATCTGATGGTAGTGGCGAGATTAAAACCAGGCTTGGATATCGGACAGGCTCGGGTGGAGATGGAGTCCATCGGGAAGGCCCTGGAGTTGGCCAATCCCGCCCTCAATCGAGGCTGGCGGCCCTCGCTTTTTCCGTTCCGCGAGGAACTGGTAGGCAAGGCCCAGCAGGCGCTTTTGGTTTTATTGGGCGCGGTAGTTTTTCTGCTGCTGATGGCGTGCGCCAACGTGGCGAACCTGATGCTGGCGCGCGGTGCGACGAGACGCAAGGAGATGGCGGTGCGCACAGCTCTGGGAGCTTCCCGATCCCGGATCATTACGCAGTTGCTCTCGGAAAGCATGCTGCTGGCGCTGGCGGGTGGCGTTCTCGGTTTGCTTCTCGCGCGAGGGGGATTGGCGCTATTGGCGCGTCTTGGCTCCGACAGTATTCCCCTGCTCTCGGGAGCACGCGTGGACGTGCGCCTTTTTCTCTTTGCCCTGGCAGCATCGGTCGTGACCGGGGTGCTGAGCGGAATCGCGCCCGCCATCCATCTCTCTTCCACGAATCTGAACGCGGTTTTGCGGGAGGGAGGGCGCGGCGGCACCACCGGCCGCCGGGGACGCGCGATGCGCAGCTTCCTGGTGGTGTTAGAGGTGACGCTTTCGGTAGTGGTGTTGATCGGTGCGGGCCTGCTGATCCGCAGTTTCGTGCGGCTCCGCGCCACCGACCCGGGCTTTCAGGCGAACAATCTGCTCACCTTCCGTCTGTTGCTGGGAGGCACCCGGAATGCGTCTCCCGAACGGCGCATTGCGTTTGTACACCAGGTGAGCGAGCGAATGTCAACGCTCCCCGGCGTGCGAACGGCTGGCGGCGTCAATTGGCTGCCGCTCGACGGCCTTTTCGGCGGTACCACTTTCACCGTGGAAGGCGCGCCTGAGGCGCCCGGAGACCAGCGCCCAGTCGGATTGATTCGCTCGGTGACGCCGTCCTACTTCCGCACCATGGGAATTCCCGTAATCGCGGGCCGAGTCTTTACAGACGAGGACACCGCGGTGTCGCCGCCTGTGATCGTCGTCAGTCAATCACTGGCACGCCAGTTCTTTACCGTGGGACAGCCCGTGGGAGGGCGTTTGTTCCTTCGAGACCTGGGCGCGGGACGAATCGCCGAAGTGGTCGGCGTAGTGGGCGATGTCAAGCCGGAGCGCATCGAAAACGAAGACCGCCCCACTATCTACGGCCCTTATCCTCAACTGCCCTTCGTAACGATGGTGATGGTGCTAAGGACTGCCGGGTCGCCTCTGAGCCTGTCATCCACCGTCGAAAAGGAAGTGCACCGGCTCGATCCCGATCAGCCCCTGGCCGACATCCGCTCCATGGAGATGCTGGTGGATCAGTCGATCGCCGGTAGCCGGTTCAACGCCGTCCTTCTCGCGGTCTTCGCATCCGTCGCCTTCGTGATGGCGGCCCTGGGCATCTATGGAGTAGTGTCGTACGACGTGACGGAACGAACTCACGAGATCGGACTGCGCCTGGCTCTGGGGGCGGATCGTAAGGATGTGCTGCGATTGGTTGTGGGCCAAGGCGCTCGTCTGGCCGCATTCGGGATTGCTGCCGGACTGTCGGGAGCGATCGCTCTGACTCGCCTGATGGTGACGATGCTTTACGGTGTCAAGGCTACTGACGCTTATACTTTCGCTGCGATCTCGCTGTTACTCGGGTTGGTGGCGCTATTGGCTTGCTATCTCCCGGCGCGGCGGGCGCTGGCATTCGATCCCGTAATCGCGCTGCGGCACGAGTGAGTGGCGCAAGTCACCAATCTGCTCCTGAAGTTTGCTCGCTTCCACCCCGCTAGCCTTCCGACTATTGGACTATGTTCCCGATCCATTCCAACACTTGCTGATGATTCCGCTCGAGCGTAAAACGGCGGCGCCATGTCTCGCGCGCGGCATGCGACATCACCGCGATGCGAGCGCGATCGCCAGTCAGCAAATCAATGGCGAGCCGCGCCATTTCTTCGGTAGAATCGGCGAGCAAGCCGTCGACCTGGTGGTCCACTACTTCCGGGATACCACCGGCGCGGAACGCAATCACCGGCACACCAGCCGCGAATGCTTCTAGAATCACCCGAGTGGTCGCCTCGTGCCCCGCCGATGGAACGAGTAGCAGATCGAGATTCGCGAGCGAGGCATACACGTCCTGCACCCACCCGGCGAACTCGACCGGCAGGCCATCTGCCGCAGCGCGAACCTCTGCGTCGTAGCGCAGCGCTGCGGGGTCCACGAACAAGGGCGCACCGAAGATCGAAAAGCGGCATTCGGGAATCGCCTGGTGGATGATTCGGGCTGCCGCCACAAACTCACGCTGGCCCTTCTCCGGCGCGATCCTGCCGATACAGCCGATCCTCGGGCTGGTCGCTGGCCTAACCAGCATCTCCACCACACGATCGGGCGGCGGACCCGCCACGCCGTTGTAGAGGATCTTTAAGCGATCCTCCGGCACATAACGACGCCACGGCTCGGCGACGAATCGGCACGTTCCCAACACCCATGCCCGGGTCGATCGCAGGCTTCGCCCGGCGAGCACTCGGACCGGGCCGGGACCCAGATAGCTGTGCGCGTGAAACAGCACGGGCACCGATAAACGCGCCCAGGCCGTTGCGGGCAGCAGACGCGGACCGTTCACATAAATCAGGTCGGCCCGCAGCCTTCCCGCCATCTCTCGGATATGCCGACCGAGAGCCGCCGTCCCCCCGAGAAAGCGCACCAAGTCCGCGCGGGATTTGCGTCCAGAGGTGTACGGTCCGCACTCGATTTTCTCGGTCTCGAATCCGGATTCGCGGACGCGTTCGAACAGGATGCCCTGGCCGGGTATGCCGACCAGCACCTTCCAACCGCGCCGCCGGAATGCGGGTAACAGCTCCAACAGGACCTGCTGCGCGCCGCCCAGATCGCTGAACTGGTCGAGCAGCAGCAGATTCACTCGCGGACCGCCATCGCCAGGACAAAGAAATAGACTGGCAGGACACGCCAGTAGGTGAGCAGGTCGCCCGAGAACATCTGGACGATCTGGCCGGCCCAGAAACACAGCATCCACGTTCCACAAAAGGCGGATCGCGGCCGCAGCGACCGCGCGGCTTGGGCAGCCGCACGCAGAATCGCGAAATTGAGCCACAGCAGGGCGGCCAGGCCGGCGATGCCGGTCTCCACCAACAGGCTCAGGTACATATTGTCGGCCACGACGGCGCTGCCCAAATAGTCGGTGTAAGGCAGAGTCTTGTAGCCGATGCCGATCAGCGTCTCCCAGGGGTGCATGGAGATCCATTCGAGCAAAATCCGCCAGCTCGCCACGCGGCCGGAGAGCACACCATTGGTCGCAGTGAAAAAGAACTCGGCGGTGTTGGAAAGCCGCATCCAATACATCTCCGCGAATGTCGGGAAGACCTTCCAGGTGAGGAAGGCTGCGATCGCCACAAAGACTCCGGCGACGGGCGCCACGCGCGCGAAGGGGATGCGGCGTCGGTTGACCCACACCAGCACCAACGCCGCCACCAGCAGGTTCACCAGCGATCCTCGCGAATAGGAGAGGACCAGCGCCGCAAAAAATACGACGCCGCCCACGATCAAAGCCTTCCGCGGTGCAGGCGATTCCGAGCGTGGACGCGAAAACGCGACCGCGATCATCACCAGGAAAAAGGAGCAGAAGTTCCCGAGCGTGCTGGCTTCATAGAAAAATCCCTGGGCTCTCCGGAAGACGCCGGTGTCGAGCCACACGAACTGCGGCCCGTATCCCGCGGGAGCCGGAAACTGAAAGTAAAAATCCACGCAGGCGAACAGCGCCGATCCGACGGCAAAGTAATACAACGCGGCAAGACCCACCGTTCCGGGTCCGTGCGCGGCATAGAAGAAGACGTACACCGAAATCGCAAAGAGCAGCACACGCGCCAGACTGCCGGCCGCAATCTCAGGACCCGAATTGAGCGCGGCCAGGGCGATGCTCGCCAGCAACATGATCCAAAGAGTCAGCAGTGCCCCGCCCACACCATGCAGATCGACGCGCCATTTGCCTACCCAGACCATCCCCGCGAAGATTCCGAGCGCCGCAAAGACGAGGCAGGGATGAGGCCCCGAATCTCCGATCGGAATCGGGAGCGGCGGCAGCAGCAGGGCGGTGGCGAAGAACAGAGTCAGCCAGCGGCCAGGTTGATGCACCGTCCACCACGTCAGCGGCACGAGGACGGCCGGCGCCATCAGAATCGCCTTCACTGTGAGACTGGGAGCGACCGCGATGGCTGCCGCCCACACTCCGAAGAAGAGCGGAATCAGAACGCCGGCAGGAATGACGATCCGCCGGGGCGCAGCAAAACTACTCATCGCGCGCTTTCGCCACTGTGCGCAGCACGCTGCGCCGTCCGCCCGCCCGCTGCTCTTCGTAACCAAGCTGGAGCGTGAGGTACAGGATCGGCAACACCAACCCCAGCAGCAGCGCCGCCCCGACGTTCAGCGGGAGGCTGGGCGAGGATGGTCTCTCGGGCACCGTTCCAGGATCGATCACGCGCAACCGCTCACCTCGATAACCGGCATCGCCGCGGGCTTCCCGAAGCCTTGTCTCAATGGCCGTTAATGAAGCCAGGCTCGTCTTGCGGTCATTATCCAGCTTGTCGCGATGAGCCAGTCTTCCGGCCAGTACTTTCTCCTGCTCGGCGCTTCGGCGGGTGAGCAGCTGCAATTGTTTTTGGATCTCGTCGAGTCGAGCATGCGCGTTGCTCGCTTCGCGACGGATTTCCAGCAACTCCGCTCCCGCGGCCGACTTCTCACGCTCCGCCGCATCCGCAATCTCCTGCTGCACGTTCACCACCTGCTGCTCGAGGGTGGCGCGCAGCTCGGCATTGCTCTTGAGGTCGGCCTGCAATTGATTGATGGGCTCGTTGGCGAGCGACTGCGCCCAATCTTTCTCGATGCCGGCCAGGCGTTCACGGGTCTCGCGTTCCTGTTCCTCCATGGCCCGAAGCAAGTCGTGGTCGCCCTCGGAAATCACGCTGCGTGTCAAACTCACCGTGGAGTCCGCCATGAACTGTGCCAGCGCCTGGGCTTTCGACGCGTCAGGCAGGGTCCCGGAGATCTCGAGGATGCGGGTGTTGCGCACCAGGTCGACCTTCAGGACCCGCTTCTTCATCGACTCCATCGGCGCCGCGCCCAGCATCGAGTGCAGGTCGAATCGCTGCATGGCTTGCTGAAAAAGGCTGTCTCCGGACGCGACCTCTTCGTAGGTTTTGAGCGACTCGAGATAGACAGGACTTACCGCCATGGCCGAACGAAGGTCGGCTCCGGCCGGCGGATCGATCACAATGCGCGCGGTCGCGGTATACTGACGAGGCATGTTGACGGTGACCACCAACGCCAAGACTACCGCGGTAGCACAACTGACCGCGATCCACCGCCAGCGCGAGCGCATGTAACCGATGTAACGAAATGCATCGAAGGCTTCCGGCATGCAATTTCCAGAGCTAGTGTAACCGATATGTCTTTGCTCCAGGCCGTGGTAATCGGCCTGATCGCGTTAATTATCACGCCCAGCTATTTCTTTTACTTCGATGTAGTGCCCAAGATCGTGGTGCTGTTGGCGGGCACGGGCGTCACCCTGCTGGGCTTGGGAATCGTCCCGCGTGCACGAGGCCGCGCCTTCCGCGCTTTCTCCTGGCTCCTCGTCCTGAATTTATTATCGCTGGCGATCTCGACGGCGCTATCGGCCACTCCCGGGGAAGCGGCATTCGGCACGAATTGGCGGCGCTTCGGATCGGTAACTCAAGCCGCGGTCATGCTCTTTGCCTGGCTGATTGCATCGCATACGGCGGGACGGCCCGAACGTCTTCGCGTGATCCTGCGGGCGATTGCGTTGGCGGGCGGCCTCTCCGCGATCTATGGCATCTGCCAGTATTTCGGATGGGATCCGATCCTTCCGGCAGCGGGTTATCACATCGGCGAAGGGATCTGGACGATCGTGAGGCCGCCCGGGACTCTGGGGTACGTCAGTTACTTCGCGACCTGGCTGTTGTTCGTCAGCTTCCTGAGCGTGGCTCTGGCAGGCATGGAAACGAGAGCGATCTGGCGGCGAATGGCGTTGGCTTCCGCCGCCCTCTCCACGGTCGCGATGTTCCTGACGGGAACCCGCGCAGCGGTTCTCGGATTGGCGATGGGGTTGGCGGTTGGATTCTATCTGTCGCGCCGAGGAGAATTCCAATCGCTCCGATTCTCGTGGCGTGTTCCGGCTGTGATCGGGCTGATTCTGGCGGCGGGCGCGGGCTTCTATCTCTCGCCTGCAGGATGGCAGATGCGCAGCCGGGCGCGCTGGTTTGTCGAAGACCCTTCGGGCGGCAATCGGCCCACGTTGTGGCGCGACAGCCTGAAGATGGGAATGTCGAAACCGGTCCAGGGCTTCGGGCCGGAAATCTTCACCGCCGCATTCCCCCACTTCGAATCCAAGGCTCTCGCTGAGTCATATCCCGACTTTTTACACGAGTCTCCTCACAATATTTTCCTGGACGCATTGGTGTCGCAAGGTCTGCCTGGCCTCCTGATCCTTTGCGGATTGTGCGCACTGGGACTGCGGAACGGCGGAGCGTGGGTGCGAGCCGCATTGGCGGCCGGAATCGTCAGCCAGTTCTTTACGGTCTTCACGATGCCAACGGCGTTGATGTTCTACGCCACCATCGCCATCGCCGTGGGCATGGTGTCGGAACCGGTCGAACCAGCGCATGGATGGTATTCGCGGCTTGCCGGAGCGCCGGTGGCGGTCTGCCTGGTATACCTGGCGGCGCGATTCGCCATCTCCGACCACGCGCTGGAACTGGCGAAGCGCGGCGTGGAATCTGGTGACCTTCCGACTGCCAGCACAAAATACGAGCAGTACCGTCGCTGGAATCTGCCTGGGACCACTTCCGATCTGTGGTATTCCCGGGCGCTGCTGGGTTTGGCGCAATCCGCTCCCAACTTTCCGGCACGATACCAGGCGATTGCGCAATCGGGGGCTGCGGCCGTGCGGGCCACCACGCTTGCGGAGGACCCATTTAACGCCTGGTACAACCTGGCAGGGTTGTATGCCAGTCAAAACGACTCGCGGGGAACCGAACGGTGTTTGCGATCGGCCATCGCCGCCAGCCCCAACTGGTTCAAACCGCATTGGGCCCTCGCCCAATTGCTGCGGCTGGAGCATCGATTAGACGAAGCGGAAACGGAAGCCGCCACGGCCGTCGAATTAGACGCGGGTAAGCATGCGGAAGTAACTCAGACACTGTCAGACATACGCGCCCCGCACGCGCAGGCTGGCCCCGCAGTACATGAGTAAATTCTGGGTGCAGTGCATTCCCTTTCCACTCCCCTCACCTTAGAATGAAAGCGTGCTGAAGAATACCTGCTCGATCCGGTTCGTACCAGTTTCTCTGTTGCTGTTCACGGCGATGGCCGCTTCCGCCCAGACGCCTCCACCAGTTGTCAGTGCGGGAGGTGTTACCAATACCGCCGGCGCATCTACCGGACAGGCGGTCGCTCCAGGGTCGCTGGTTTCGATCTTCGGTACGAATCTGGCCTCGAACATGGCTTCCTCGGGCACAGTGCCGCTTTCCACGACACTCAGCGGCGTGTCCGTATCGGTCAACGGCATCGCGGCTCCCGTACAGTTCGTCAGCGCCGGGCAGATCAACATTCAGATGCCCTGGGAGGCGCCGCTGTCCGATAGCAAGAGCGGTCCGGCGCAGGTGGTGGTGACGCGCGACGACGGAGTCGCAGCGGCGGCTGCCGGCGTGACGATCGCGGCCAGCGCACCGGCCATATTCAACATCGGCGGACAGGCGATCGCCATCAATCCGGACAGCAGTCTGGCTGCTCCCGCAGCGGCAATTCCAGGACTCTCCACGCGCCCCGCCAAGATCGGCGACCCGGGCGGGCTTGTCATTCTTGCGACCGGCATGGGAGCCGTGGACCAGCCCATCGTGGATGGCGCGAACTCGGCGGACATGACGCGAAACTCGCTCGTCGCACCGACCGTTTTGATCGGCGGAGTGGCCGCCCAGGTTACGTTCAGCGGGCTCTCGCCGCAATTCGTAGGCATCAATCAGATCAACGTCATGCTCCCGGCAGGAACTCCGACGGGCAGCGCCGTACCCCTACAGATACAGGTCAACGGGAACGTCACGTCCAACACGGTTTTCATCGCGGTTAGCCAGTAGATTTGGGCGCTGCCTAAGGTGTGCTCTATCACGCTTTTGCAGACGTTAAATTATAGGCCCACAGTTGGTTAAGCGAGCAGCCTGCGGCTAGAATCGAGGGATATGGGTATCCGCCATTCTTTCACCGTTGCTGTCCTTATCTGCGCCGGCGCGGTAGTTTCTTATTCGCAAACGCCGCAGGTTGCAACCGGTGGTGTGCTCAATGGAGCGAGCTTCGATAAAACAGGTCAACCTGTAGCGCCCGGCTCGCTCGTCTCGATTTTTGGAACTAACCTTGCTGCGGCAACCGCGTCCGCAGGTTCGGTCCCGATTTCCACCTCGCTGTCCAGCGTGACGGTCACGTTCAACAATATTCCGGCCCCGATATCGTACACGAGTCCGGGCCAAGTAAACGCTCAGGTTCCATGGGAGACGCTCGCACTTCTCCCGCCTGGCACGAGCGGATCGGTTCAAATGTCGGTTGTAGTGAGCAACAATGGCGTCTTGTCCACCCCTACTACGGTATCCCTTGCTCCCGTATCCCCAGGGATCTTCACCTTCCCCGGCGGCGTCGGGCAGGCGATCGCGGTCAACGCAGACGGCTCAATAGCCGCACCTGGAAATGCGGGGCTACCTTTTACGTCGCACCCAGCTAAGGCTGGCGATGCGTTGGTGATATATGCCACCGGATTAGGTGCCGTAGACACTAAAGTCGCGGACGGAGATGTCCCGACGGTGATTACCTCTAAAGCAACCCAACAGCCTACAATCCTGGTCGGTGGCCAACCCGCCCAAGTCTTATTTGCCGGCCTGGTGGGGCGAGATTCCAGTGGGCAAATTGACGGGTTCGTGGGTGCTTACCAAATCAATTTCACTGTACCCTCAGGCACAGGAACGGGAACCGTACCACTCCAAATTCAGATGAACGGTATTACGAGCAGGAACGACGTGACGATCGCTGTCAGCAACTGAGTACATCATCAGGCAGCAACACTCCCTTACGGTCGTGGCTCGTAGCAAACGGCGCGCGATGGGGCGTTGCAACGAGCCGCGCGCGTAAGCAAGCGACCTCCCAATCGCTCCGAAAACCACTCCCTTACGGTCGTGGCTCGTAGCGAACGGCGCGCGATCGGGCGTTACGGCAAAGCCGCGCTACTAGGTCCCGGCAAACGGCACCAGTGCAAAGGGACGCAAAGGTATCGGATCGAGCGTGACCAGTGGGATACGTGGGTGCACGATGTACCCCACGGGCATCGTTACGAGAATGTAGTCCGGACGCTGGCTCACCGTCGGGCAGCCGGCAGTGCTACAGGGTCCGGGCGCTCCGGTGGCGGGGTCCACGCACTCCGCCGATACCTCGAACATGTCGGTGGTGAGGTTTGAGATCAGAGGCGGTGCGGACCCGTCGGCGGTGCCGGTAACCGCGAACTGCAAGGCCGCAGTGACATTCGGATCGCCCGCGAGATCGCAGAAATCCACTCCCTGTTGCACGGAGAGGTACCTCGCCGCACTGTACACCGCCTTTTTGAGCGAGTAATAGAGGTAGGTGATCTTGCCTACCTGCACCATCGCCACCAGTAGCAGCACGATCACCGGGATCCACAACGCCGCCTCGAGCACCATGTTTCCGCTTCGCCGGCGTCTCATTGGTGCAAGACTACCTTGCCCGGACCGGAGCTTACCTGGCAGCTCAGCCCGAAGTGATCGTCGAAAAAGCCTTGTTTCACCGGCATGGGACTGCCGATGTACTGCGCCAGGAACCGGCCACTCACATCTGCCGGGTCGGGGAACGAGCCATCGGTATTCGGCTCCAGAAAGAACTGGCGGAAGCCCAATACCGTCATGGTTCCGGTGACAGTGCTGGGGATCGCATCGACGATCGCCACCGTGATGACGCGGCGCCCGTTGCCGAGGTACGACGCATACAGATCGAGGGGCCCCGTGGTGATGTCTGTATCGGGCGGGTAGGCCGCCGAGAGATCGGCGAAATCGGTGACAAACTGCGCACAATTGCCGGGTGCGTTGGCGTTGTCGAATCGGGAGTAGAGGCCGCAGAGCGCCTCGGTAACGCTGGTGCTCACCTGCGAAGTGCACAGCTGCTGCGAGGCACTCGCCCAGATCTGTTCGCTGGTGTCGTTGACTCCCGCGCAGGAGAGCGGAACCGGCGATCCGGTCGGATTGGGATTCGTCGAGCCAATGAGTCCACCGGCGCCGTCGCGATACAACTGCTGGGTCTCGTCCAATGTGGAGGCGGTATCGAATCGATTGATCAGTGCGTAGCTGAGCTCAGTGGCCGCGCCGGGTAGCGGGACCGGCGCGGGAAGTCCGGAGCAGCTGTATACAAAGGTGAAGAGCTGACCCGCGGTGGGGTCGCCGAATCCGAAATTGACGGTATCGCTGGAATCGAGCGCCACTACCGCGAACGGCTCGATGCCGCACGCCACGCACAATGGCGCGCTGAGACCTGCGAGCGCCGAAGCGGCCACGGGCGTCTTGCGAGATTGCCCTACCGACAGCAGGCCCCAGAAAAGCAGCGGCGCATCGGCCGTGATGTTGATCTGCACATGATGGGCGGTGGTCCCGTCGGCGCCCCCGGCTGTTCCCGATGATGCATCGGCGACGGCCGCAAAGAACATTGGCGAGGCGACAGTGCTGGTCAAATTGCCGGTCGTCTGGCCGATCGGCAGCGAGCCGAAATTGTACTTGTTCGCGGCCGATATGCTGGTGTCGATCGATTGATTGGCGGCGCTGGTCGCGTTATCGAGCGACGCCGCCGTCCCAATCAACTGCGAAGCGGCAGCCAGCGCCATGGCATTGGCTGCTTCATTCAACTCTCCGCGGATCAGGTAAAGTCGCCCCAAATCGAGAGCGAATCCCATGAGCCCAAACAACACCGGCACCATGATGACGAGGAGTTGGAGGGACAAGGAACCACGAAGCAGGGGTTGGGGGAAGAAAACCCGGGGCCAGGGGCCGGGGGCCGGGGGCCGGGGAGTGCGGTTTGTCGGACGGTTCGCACGCCGTGCGGCCCGGCGGGAGACAACTCTCGACGAAGGCGCGGGAGGTCTCACTCGCTCGCCGGGAAGAAACGATCGCGTGCCCTGGCCCCTGGCCCCTGGGCCCCGGCCCCTGTCTTGCCGGCCCTCTGGCCCCTGGCCCCCGGCCCCTGGCCCCTTACTTCGGTATTTGCTGTCCACGAGGCCCTACAATTTCTGGCTGATTGGTCCCGGACGGCGGTGGTGTCGCAGGCGGTGTCGGTGTGGCGCCTTTTTTCTTGCCCTTCTTGTTCTCCTGAACTACCGTCGGCAGGAACGCGGAAGGCATGTCGGGGAGCTTCGCCTTCTCTTCCGGGGTGAGAGGCTTCACGAAATGGGGTGTGATCACCACCAGTAGTTCGTCCGCCGATTTCTGCGTGCTGTGGCTGCGGAATAGTTTGCCGAGAATCGGAATGTCGCCGATTCCAGGGACCTTGTCCAATGTCTCGGTCACGCGATTATCGATCAATCCCGCGATCGCGAAGCTCTCGCCGTCCTTCAGTACGACTTCCGTCTCCATCCGCCGCTGCGAGAGTGCGGGAATGAGGAATCCTTGCAAGGTCACCGCGTTGGTGAAATCGAGCGTGCTCACCTCTGGGGTGACCTTCAAATCGATGGCGCCCTGCGCGGTGATGGTCGGGGTGAAATCAAGCTTCACGCCGAACGGCTTGAATTGCACCGTGACCACTGGGGCGGTCGCACCGCCGGTGGGAGTAGTCGTGATCGTCGGGAACGGAAACGATCCGCCTGCCAGGAAGCTGGCGTCCTTGCCCTCGAGCACGATCAGGTTCGGCTCGGCCAGAATCTGCAGCAGATTCCGTTCCTGCAGCGCCTTAATGGTGGCGCCCAAATTGATGTCGGGCCGGAAGGCAAAGAGGTTCAGCAGATCGGAAAAATTGACTGTATTGCTCGGAGTCTGCCCGCCCTGCACTTGCAATTGGCTGAAGCGCGGAGGCGTGAACTGCTCGGTGGTGAGGCTTCCGAGGGTTGTATTGTTGGTGCTGAACAGATTGAATCCGAACTGGCTGAGCGCTACGCGATCGACGTCCGCAAAACGCACCTGCAGCAGGATCTGCTTCGGCTCCGGAGCAGGCGGAGCCTGCAGTAGATTGATCACGGTCTTCGCCCGTGTCTGGGCCATGCCGGCGAGACGCTTGGAATCCTCCGAGCTTTTCACCGATCCCGATAAGACGATAGTCTCTCCCGAGCCGGTCACCGTAACTTTGGCGCCATTGGCGCTGTCTTCGATCTGCTTGCGAAAGGCATCAAACTCCGAGGTGTCCTTCTCGACGCCGACCTCGAACTGCACCGGCTCCGCGCCGTCCTCCCAGATGATGAGGGTGGTATGGCCCGGACCCTTGGCGTTCACCATCACTTCGCGCGGCGAGATGACGATCGCGTCGGCGATCTTGGGCTCGGCGATCACCACCTTCTGTATGTCCTTCTGGAAGCGCAACAGGCGGCCTCGCCCCTCGGTCAACTTGACCTCTTGCTGCGCAGGCACGGTTTGGGCGACCGCCACCACACACAGCCAGCAGCACAGCATCGCCGGTTTCATTTGAAGCTTTCCTGGACGTGCTTGTCACCGCGGTAGACGTCCACCACCACGCGAGGCTTTTCGGGCTCCTTCTTCTTCAGCTCCTCAGTATTGACCTTGGTGGTCAGGTCTCGGAGGATTTTTGCGTCGTTCGGATCGGGACCTCGATTCCGTTTGGCGCGGGAGATCCCCATGGGATCGAGCACTTCCGTGGTGAGGGGACCATGATCCTCGGACTCCGTCGCATCCAAAGGATTGCGCAGCGAAAGGCTGATGCGGCCTTCGTTCTTAGCGAGTTCCAGCTTCTGCGCATCCTCCGGGGTGAGCAGGAGCGTCACCACCGGCGATTTCGGAGTACGAGGATCGGCAGGCTGTCCGGTCTGCGCGAGACGGCCGGTGGACAGCACTTTCACATGCTGCAGGATGGTGGAAGTGGTGGCTTCCGCCATGGTTCCGGGACGCGTGAACAACACATCCACCAGCGAATTCGCCTGGATCAATCCCGCAACACCGCTCACGTCCGTGATTTGTACGGACACGGCGCGATAGCCCGGAGTAATGGTCGAAGGGACTCCCTCCACGCTGGTGGTGACCGAAAGTTTGGACATCAGCAACAGCTCATTGCTGCTCACCGGGAACAGCAAGACCCGATTGACCGCGTCTTTGGCTTCTAAGACAACGCCCCTGGGAATGTCGCGCTCGGGATACTTCACCATCTTCACGTCGGCGGTCTTCAGCAGAGTGCCCAGCTGCATATCGTGTGCGGCCACCGCGACCAGCACCTGCTTCTCCTGCTGCGGCGCGACCGTCCTGGCGTAGAGGAACCAGCTCAGCAAGCCGGCCGAGATCCAGGACGCGGCGATGATCAGAAGCTTCTTCTGTCGATCCATTGATACCTCATGGCTGCGACGATGTACTGTTGTAGCACACGCACCATCCTCATGTTGCCGGCGGTGTCAGCAGGATGGCGGTGCCATCCTGATAGAGCGGCCTCCAGCCGATCTGCTCGAGCGCCCAGACTAGTGGGAAATCATTCGGCATCAGCGCCTGGGTGAAGTGAAACGAATCCCAGATGTCTCGCCAGCCCGGACGCAATTGCACCATCCGCGAGTATCGTTTCAAAAAGTCGGGGCCGTAGAAATCGCTGCGCCCATCGAAGAAAACTTTACGTGTTCCGTTAGAGCGATAGATCAGGTACCCGCCGAACTTGTCCGGGGCGAACAAGCGCGCATCCTCCGCGACATGCGGATAAGCGGCCACCGGAAAGTCCTCGGGTGAGAACCCGGCGGGCACGATGCGCAACAGCGAGAAGGCGGCGCCCATCGCAATAGGTACGAGTCCGTAGCCTTTCCATAGGGAGTCCAGTTCGCGCAGACGCTTTGCGTAGTCACGCCATGGGAAGTGGAACGTGGCAGTGATGGCGCCATTGGCGACGGGAAGCAGCAGGAGCGCGGCAATCGGCAGCATGCGCGCCGAGCGTAGTGCGAGGACCGAGAATACCAGGGCCAGCAGGAAGTGCTCGTAACGCCGGCGCACCAGCGACAGGGTGCCGCCTGCGATCGCGAGAATCAGGGCGGCGATAATCTGTCCGGCTCCTGCCGAGTGGAAGTCGAAGCTCTGAAATTCGCTGATGCGGGAGAGTAATTCCGAATCGGCAAGATAGCGGAAGACGTGGGCATAGAGGTGCCAGCCATAAGGATTGGCCAGGGGTGCGATCGTCGCGATAGCCGTGGGCCACAGCAGCTCCGCTTTCCGCAATCCGGCCGCGTGGACCGCCAAGATCACCGGCCCCAGGAAAAAGCTGGCATGCATGTTCGCCCAGATGATCATAAACACCGCAATTTCGACCGAATTCTGGGGACAGGCTACGCAACTCCCGAATTGCCTACTTACTTTACAATTCGGGAGTTGCGTAGCCTGTCCCCGGAATAGCGCCAGCACGAAGAGCCAGCCGATGACGTGCGGCCGGGCCAGCCAGTGAATCTCGCAGGTAGACAACAGCAGCGGCGCCATCGCGCAGGCGAGCAGAAAATCGCCGCCCAAGTCCCAATGCAATCGAAACCAGAGCCACACTCCAGCCGCAATCACTCCGCCGTAAAACAGCGCTACCCCGCGCAATCCCGCCGCACGATCGATCGCCCCCACCAATACATCCGAACCCCACTCCCATGCGAACCAGGGCTCTCCCTCACGAGAGAACGAATAAGGATCGGTGCGCGGAAGGTGGCCACTCGCGAGAATCGCCTCGCCAGTCCGAATGTGCCAACCCGCATCCGAATCACGAAATAGCTTCTGGTATCCCTGGAAGAAGAACAGGCAGTAGAAAAGCGTGATCGTCGCGGTCGCCAGAGCCAAGTCGGGAACGAACCACGCAATGAGCGGCCGCAAGGTTGGACCTCGGCGCTATTGTGCAGGAGTGCCGATACTCGCCAGGTCGCCGGTGATGCTCTGATACAGGCTGACGATTCCGGCCGAAAGCTGGTTCACCGTGGTGATCAAAGCCAGCCCCACGGCAGCCACGATCAGAGCGTACTCCACCAAGTCCTGTCCCTGCTCGTCGCGAATCAGCCGAAGCAAAAACGTTTTCATCGTTGCTCTCCAGTGGCGGGCGACCCAGGTTTGGCCGGATCACTCCGCGGATCGTCCAGCGGTCCCACGAAAAGCCGCTTAAAACCGGCTTTCCATCGCTCCCATCCCGTCTGGTCTGACTTGACGGAAAATTGCGCCGGATTTCCGTCCAGACGAGACACCAATTCCAGGTTCTTGAGGGCGGCTGGGAGGTACTTATTATAGCTCAGCGATAACTCCAGTTCCCTGCGAGCCGCCGGATAGTTCCCTTTTTCGATCATCACCGCCGCCAGATTATTGTGGGCCACGGCGGCATCCGCCGCGGACTGCCAGTTGGCCACAGCCTCGGCATTGACATCCTGCTTTGCCAGGGCCAACGCCAGATTATTGTGCGCGACTTCCGAACGGGGATTGATGCGCAGCGCTTCCCGGAACTCGCCGACGGCGGCTTGGTTCTTTTGCTGCATCCACAGGTTGTATCCCAGATTGTTGTGCAGCGAATCTGCCGCGGGATTCAGTTCCAGCGCCCGGCGATGTTCGGGCTCACCTTGCGCCCACTGCCCCAAGGCGTCGCGGAGGATGCCCAGCCAGGAGAAATAGTCCGGAGCCGTCTGCGGATGCTGCCGGAGAAACGCTTCGAGCCCTTCCACGGCTTGCGCAGGACGATGCATCGCATAGAGTTCGCGCACCAGAGCCAGTTGCAAGTCGCCGGAGGCCGGAAACCGCTCGGCGGCGGAACGGCAGATTTCGAGTGCCACATCCGGGTATCCGCGCTCGTGATATGCCTTCGCCAATTCGAGCCGCGGGGGAATACTTTCGGCGTCCGCAGCTACCTTCTCGCGCAGCACGCGGAGCTGATAGTCACCCTCACCTGCGTCTGTGGCGTTGCGGATCTGGCGCTCCCATACGGTCTGGGGCTGGGCCGGCGCGGGCACAGCTTTGACGGCTACAGTTTGGCGCACGCAGGACGTAGAAAACACCGCCATCGTCACGAGAGTGAGCCATAACCGCATGTCAGCCGAGTTTTTCGACGGTCAGTTCGTCGCCTACCTGCGTTCCGGTCTGCTCCAGTGTTCCGGCAGGCAACTCCAGAACGGAGTGCGCGCTCAGACAAGCGGAAAGACGCCACGCCGGCACCTTGTGTCTCAGCTTGCGCACCTTTTTTTGCTTGTCCAGATAGACCAAGTCTATCGGAAACTTCATAAAGAACGTGTGAACAGATTCGCAGGGGACGATCCACAGGCCTTCGCCCGGGTTGAGCCTCTCGTGTTTGAGCAGGCCGGTTCGCCGCTTCTCGCTGGTATCCGCCATCTCCGCAGCGGCTGCCAAAACAGTGCTGCGGGTATTATTTCGTACAAATATTTTCAATTTGGAAAACTATAACACGATGCCCGGGTGCGAAACCAGTTCGCCAAGCTGATCGGGAGCCTTCCTGTTAAGATGAAGACAACCCTCCCGATGATCGTCGCGGTAAATACTGTTCAGTTCGATTCCATCACTCTCGATTGCGGCGCCAAAATTGCCCCCGTCGAAATTGCATACGAGACCTACGGCGAATTGAACGCCGCCAAGTCTAATGCCATCCTGGTGCTACACGCCTTCTCGGGCGATGCGCACGCCGCCGGCATCAGCCCGGAAAGCGGCAAGCCCGGCTGGTGGGACAACATGATCGGACCGGGGAAAGGCTTCGACACCAATCGCTACTTCGTCATCTGCACCAATGTATTAGGCGGCTGCCGGGGTACCACCGGGCCGGGCTCCGTCAATCCGGCGACCGGCTGCCCTTATGGCATGACGTTCCCTGTGATCACCATCGGCGATATGGTTCGGCTGCAGAAGATGCTGATCGACTGGTTCGGGATCCAGCGGCTGCTTTCCGTCTCTGGAGGGTCCATGGGCGGCATGCAAGCGCTGGAGTGGGCAGTCTCCTACCCCGATCAGGTAGTTTCCTCGATTCCCATTGCCACTACCACGCGGCACAGCGCGCAGCAGATCGCTTTCAATGAGGTGGGCCGGCAAGCCATTATGTCGGACCCCGACTGGAATGAGGGGAACTACTACGGCAAACAGCCGCCGGGTCGCGGGCTCGCGGTGGCACGCATGGTAGGCCATATCACGTACATGAGCGATGAGTCGATGCGTGAGAAGTTCGGCCGCCGCCTGCGAGGCAAAGATAATTTCGGGTTCGGGTTCGACGTGGATTTTGAAGTGGAGAGCTACCTGCGCTACCGCGGCAGCCAGTTTGTGAATCGCTTCGACGCCAATTCCTATCTTTTCATCACCAAGGCCATGGATTATTTCGATCTCACCAACGGCCGGTCGTCACTCACGGCCGCTCTGGAGCGCGCGCGGGCGCGCTTCCTGGTGATCAGTTTCAGCTCCGACTGGCTCTATCCGAGCTACCAATCGCAGGAGATCGTGCGGGCCCTGCGCTCGCGCAATTGCGACGTCGCCTATATCGAGCTCAATTCCAACTACGGACACGATTCGTTTCTGGTGGATGTGGCCGAGCAGGCGGACCTGGTACGCGGATTTCTGTCCAGCACCTTCGAGAAAGTGCAATGAGCACACAGACGACTCGCAAACCCGCTTTTGTGCGCGATCTGCTGGGGCGCAGCGACTACGCCATCATTGGCGAAATCGTGGAGCCTGGCACCAAGGTGCTCGACCTGGGATGCGGCGAGGGAGAGTTGCTCGAGTGGCTCGCGGAGAATAAGGGCGTGCAGGGCCGCGGGGTGGAGATCTCAGGCATCAAAGTGCAGAGGGCCATCAGCCGCGGCGTCTCGGTGTACCAGGGCGATATCGACGAAGGGCTGGCCGATTACCCCGACCAGGCTTTCGATTATGTGATCCTCAGCCAGACCTTGCAGGAGACACTCTATCCCCGGCACGTACTGCAGGACATGCTGCGCGTGGGTCGTAGGGTGATTGTGGCGTTTCCCAATTTCGCGCACTGGACGGTGCGGTATTCCATGTTGAAGAGCGGACGGGCACCCCGCACCAAGCTGTTCCCGTATGAGTGGTACGACTCGCCCAACATCCACTTCCTGACCGTACAGGATTTTGAAGAGCTGGCGGCGCTTGAGGGCTTGCAGGTGGAGCGGCGCTACTTCCTCTCCGGCAATCGCCGCGTGACGGCGCTTCCCAATCTACGGGCAGAAGTGGCTGTCTACCTCGTGCGGCGTTAAGCACGTCGTTTCAGAAGGTGCCAACTATCGCCAGACGCTTGTTGAGGGAGCGTCTCCGCCCTCTGATGAGTGGTTGCCCGAAAAATCACTCCCTTACGGTCGTGGCTCGTTGCGAGCCGCGCGCGTAAGCAAGCGACACAGCTTCTGACACTGACGCGCGCGGCTCATCAGTGTCTTGCGTCCGCGACCGTGAGGTGAGGTGACGTGAAGGCCCGCCCGCAAACGGGCCGGGTACCCCACCACTGAAGACGCAGGACTTGTCGAGGGTGGCGCAGGCGATTCCGCCCTGCGCTCCCGGATTTTGACGCTTGGCGTCAGAAGGTGGCCGTGGCGCAAAAATTCCTGTTTGCCGCGTCGAGACTCCCTCGACGCTGTTCGCGCGTCCACTAAGTCCGAATGCCGAAACGACTCGGTAGCATTGTGTTACTATTCAAGTTGACTCCACTCCGGCAGCGGAGGCGCATCCTTGTTCCCGAAGTGAACCACCTTCATCAATGAATTTACGTTCTCTTTTCAGCTTATTCTCCTCGGACCTGGCGATTGATCTGGGGACCGCCAATACCCTGGTTTATGCCAAGGGCAAGGGAATTGTTGTCAACGAACCGTCGATTGTCGCGATCAACAAAAACACGGGTGAGGTCGAGGCTGTCGGTAAAGAGGCCAAAGAAATGCTGGGCCGCACGCCCGGCAATATCGTTGCCATCAAACCGATGAAGGACGGCGTGATCGCCGATTTCAAAGTCACCGAGCGCATGCTGAATTACTTCATTCAGAAGGCGCATGGGCGCAAGATGTTGGTGCATCCGCGCATCGTCATCGGCGTGCCCAGTGAGATCACTCAAGTGGAAAAGCGCGCGGTGATGGATTCGGCCTACCGGGCCAAGGCGAGCGAAGTGCACCTGGTGGAACAGGCGATGGTGGCGGCCATCGGAGCCGGGCTGCCGATCACAGAGCCATCGGGAAATATGGTGGTCGATATCGGCGGCGGCACCACGGACGTTGCGGTAATCTCGCTCTCCGGCATCGTCTACTCGCGGTCCGTGCGTGTGGCGGGCAATGAGATGGACGACGCCGTCATGCAGTACCTGAAGCGCAAATACAATTTGCTGATCGGCGAACGTACGGCGGAGGCCATCAAGATGGAAGTGGGCTCGGCGTTCCCACTGGACAAGCCGATCACCATGGAGATCAAGGGCCGCAACCTCATCGAAGGCGTGCCACGCACCATCACCATCAACGACGCTGAGATTCGGGAGTCACTCTCGGAATGCGTTGCCACGATCGTCAATGCCATTCGCGTCGCGCTGGAGCGGACACCTCCCGAACTGAGCGCCGATATCAGCGACCGCGGAATTGTGCTGACCGGCGGGGGCGCTCTACTGAAGAACCTCGACAAGCGCATCCGCGAGGAGACCGGCCTCCCGGTGTCGATTGCGGACGACCCCCTGGCCTCCGTGGTGCTCGGAACCGGGCGCATGCTCAGCGACTTCCGGCTGCTGCGGAAGATTTCGATAGACTAATGACAGGTGTGGCAGGCATGCTGCACGGCGAGCGGACCGCAGATCTTCTGCACTGCTAAGGGCGCATGGAAGGATTTCTTAACCGGTACCGGAGCATCACCGTTCTGCTGCTGGTGATCTTCGCGCAATTGCTCCTGATCGCCGTTCGCGTGAAGAATAAGCAGGATGTGCGGGTGATCCGGGTTTGGGCGGTGACGGCGGTATCCCCAGCGGCGCGCCTGCTGGAAGGCCTGCGCGGTGGAAGCACCGGCTTTCTCCACAACTACATCATGCTGCACGACGCGGACGGGGAAAATCGCCGTCTGCGTGAGGAGAACGGCCGCCTCAAGCTCGACAACATCTTTTTGCGAAACGAACTGAATCGCGCGGACCGGGCCCAGGCGCTGGCGATGTTCCAGGCGCGTACGGCGTCCAAAGCAGTCGCCGCGACCATCATTATGATGGGTGCCGGATCGAACTCGCGCGACGTCTTCGTGGATCGCGGCTCGTCTGTGGGAATCATGCGCGGCATGGCGGTGGTGACGCCGGATGGAATCGTGGGCATCGTGCGCGCAGCCTATCCTACGGCTTCCGAGGTGTTGTTGATTACCGACTCCGATTTCGCCGCGGGCGTAGTCACGCAGAAGACTCAAGCGCGCGGCACACTCAAGGGCGACGGGACACCCACCTGCAAAATCGATTACGTACCCACCGAAGACAAGGTTGAAGTGGGAGATTGGGTCTACACCTCAGGCGACGATCGCGTCTTCCCGAGCGGGTTTCCCGTGGGAATCGTCAAATCCGTGCGGCCGGGACAGCCGTTCCAGGACATTCTGGTGGAGCCGGTCGGTCTAAAAGCCGCACAAGAAGATGTGCTGATTCTGACGGAGGCTGTGCACCAGGAGATTCCGGACACGCCCGTGAATAATCAGCCGATCTACATTGCGCCGCCTCCGCCGAATTCGAATTCGAGTTCGCCGGTCAGGGAACTTCCGCCCGGAACGGTCGGCACCGAAGCGGACCGTCTGCGCACACTCTACAAGACCGTTGGCGAGCAGCAGAATCACACTTACGGCGAGGGTGAGCCGGGATCCAGGCCCCCGGACTTCTCCAAACTTCCGGTGAAACCGGGGACAGCCACTGGGGCCCAGGGCGGTTCGCCCCAACCCGCGAACCCGGCCACTCCGCCCCCCGGTACGCAGCCTCCCACTGCCAGGCGGTCCAATCAGGCCGCGGGCGCTCCGGGAGGCCCACCCAAAGAATGAGTTCAAGCGGCCGTATCCTCCTCAGCAGCCAGCGCGAGGGACAGGTCTCCCGCTTCCGTGTGTGGGTGATCTTCGCTGTCCCCCTGGCGGCGATCCTGTTTCAAGCCTACGTGCCGATGTTTTTCCAGTTCTTGAGTTTCCTGGAGATGCCGCTGCTGGTAGTGATGTACTTTGCGCTGATGCGGCGGAGCCAGATCAGCGGGCTGCTCTTGGGATGCGTCGTCGGCCTGGCCCAGGACTCGCTATCGAAAAACCCCCTGGGCGTTTACGGCATCGTGAATACGCTGGTGGGCTACTTCGCGGCCTCCGTGGGAGCGCGCATCGATGTCGATCAAGGCGTGGTCCGGCTGCTTCTGTCGTTTTTCTTCTACCTCTTCCAGCAAGTGATGTATTGGGTACTGGCGCGCGCGCTGCTCGGCCAGCAACTCGCCTTCGAAGTGCAGAAGACCCTGCTGTTGGGCGTTTTGAATGCTGTGGTCGGCGTCTCCGTGTTTCATTTTCTCGACAAGCTGCGGGAGACGGCGTGAGCGCAGTACGAGCACTGGCCGTTTCCTGCCGTCCCCGGCAGTGGATCAAGAACGGCCTGGTGTTCGTACCGTTGATTTCGTCCGCCAGTTTCACTTCGTTGGAAGCCGTAAAGCGGAGCAGCGCAGCCGCGGCGGCATTTTCGCTGATCGCCAGCGCCGTGTACCTGCTCAACGACATTTACGATCGCGAAGGCGACCGCGCCCACCCGGTCAAGAAACTGCGCCCCATCGCTTCGGGAGCTCTATCGGCACGAGGCGCTGCAGCGGCGGCCGTGGGTCTGGCGATCGCAGCATTCGTATTGGCCGCATATCTGGGATATAAAGTCCTGCTGGTGCTGGCGCTTTACGGCTTGTGCAACGTGGGCTATTCTTTGGGACTGCGACGCGAGCCAATTCTTGATGTGCTGCTGGTTTCGGCGGGATTCGTGATGCGTCCGGTGGCGGGCGCGTTTGCCATCCCGGTGCGAGTGTCGGCATGGCTTTTCGTCGTATCGCTGCTGTTATCGCTCTCCCTGGCACTGCTGAAGCGCCGCGCCGAGTTGGTTGGACTCGAGAACCTCGCGCTGAGCTATCGGCCCGCGCTCGCGAATTACAGCGTGCGCTTCCTCGATCAACTGATCTCGATCGTCACCGGTGCGGGCATCATCAGCTATTCGCTCTACACCTTTCAATCGGAACACAGCGAAGAGTTGGTGATCACCCTGCCGCTCTTTCTCTACGGTGTGTTCCGCTATCTGTATCTGGTTTACGAGCGCAAGGCGGGCGCCAGTCCCGAGGAGATCTTTCTGAATGACCGGCCGCTCCAGATAGACGCCATCCTGTATCTGGGCGTGGTGGTAGCGATTCTCAGGTCAAAATATTAAGCCATGCCGGCGAGCGCGATGCTGTTGGCCGTAGCCAGGTTCGCTTGCTGGGAAGCCGCGTTGTTTTGGGCGGCGCTGAAGCTGGCGGGTAAGTGGAGCACACCCATCAGTGCGCCCCAGTATTGGCTGACGGCGCTGGCCATCCAGGTGACCCTCGAGTCGTCGATCGCCGCGGCGTTCTCCTACGCACACTGGAATTCGCAAGCGGCGTATTGGATCGCCGCCGCGGTGTGCGTCGTTGCGACCTGGGGTATGCCCCTCCGCCTGCCGATCTGGGCGAAAGGGCGGAACTTCCCAGCAGCTCTGATCGCCGCACTCACGGTCCCGCTGGCGCTGCTCTCCTTCAAGCCGGTGGAGGAGATCGATTCCATCAACTATCTTCACTTTTTGATCGAGTGGCTCTCGAACCGCGCGAGTCCGTACACATTCGCGACGAACTACGTGGCCTTCTGGGAGTTGTCGTTCGCGCCCGTGTGGATGGTCACCCGCGTCGATCTCTTTTTTCCGCTGCTTGCGTTGAAGGCCGTGGTTCTCATGGCACTGGCCTTATGGCTGGTAGGGCGGCATTTGCTCATCTCGCCCAACTTGCTCCGATGGGCCATCTTCGGCGCCGTGGTGATGCAGCATTACTGGTATGGGCCGTCCGGCGTCCCGACGCTCAAAAATGACGTGTTGCACGGAGTCGGATTCGTTCTGTTGGCCCTGGTGATTCTCCGTGCCGTTGAAGGACCGCTCGCGACTTTCGATCTGGCGATTCTGGCCTTCGGCATAGCCTTCAGCACGGTGAAGTATACGGGCATCTTCGAGGATGGTGCCGCCATCGCCATCGTCTGCGTCCTTCGCGGGCGGGAAGTGTTGCGGCATTGGAAGGCCGCCATCCTGATCCTTGCCTTCTTCCTGCTCACCAGCGGGCATTACTACCTCCACAATCTGCTGCTCTATGGCAGCCCGTTCTACCCCTTCCAGATCAATCTCGCATTCCTGCATCTGCCCGGCACTGCGGACCTGTCCAATACATCGATCCTGTACAGCCTGCACGATCCGCGTCTCTGGCGTGCTTTGTTTCTCCCGGCAGGTGGCATCTCGCCGGCCGGCTTTCTTTTCCCCCTGGTCCTCGCCGCCACATTGCTGATTGCCTCAGCCCGATGCGGATGGGCTGCACTGTCGTGGCTCCGGACCAGCGCCAGGCCTGCGGCACTCGACTGGCTCTCGCTGTTCCTTTTGGCTGGATGGTTCCTGTATTTCCGATCGGTGTTCAGCGCGAGCGCATACTCAGGCGACCTGGCGTTCATTCTGAACGGCCTCAACACCATCCGCTATGTCGATGGCGTGCTCGCAGTGAGCGAACTGCTCCTGGTCACGATGATCGGCCGGTGGGCGTGGCTCGCGTTCCCCTTAGTGCTCGTCAATCTTGCGAGCCGCCTCTACCTGCTCTACGGCCACCTTAACCTCTTCCCGCCTCTCGTAGTCGCAGGGTTTGCGATCCTGGCCCTCGCGGTGGTCTACGCTTTCGGCCGGCACGCCGTGGCCGCTGCGGTCGCCTGCCTCGTAGCGATCTCTCCTCTGCTCGTAGAACGCAACCGGACCCGATGGACTGTGGATTGGAACGATCTGAAACCGGAAATTCGCGCCGTTGCCGGGCGGAACCTCGCGGAGTTGGCGCTGCCCGATGGCGGCTACTTCGCAGGCCATCTGGTCGCCGTTGGAAGCCCGATGAATCCCGCCGTTCGTTCGCTCTTGCCGGAAGAGATGGACGCGTTGCCAGCGGAGTCCCGTCCCCTCCATCTGGTAGTGCTCGTCACGCCTGGCTCCGAAGTGGCTCACAGTTGGGAAGAGCGCTACGGACCGAAGATTGCCGGTTGGGGGTATCGTAAAACCGTGCCGGGACAAATGGGAGCGCTCTTCGATCGAGTCAATTCGCCAGATGATCGGCCAGCCAGGCCTTAGCCAGGCCCCAGTGTCGGATGACCGAGCGCGGCGACATGTTCAGATGCTCGGCCGTGTCCTCCACAGAGAGCCCCCCGAAGAAGCGCAGTTCCACGATACGGGCCTGTGTAGAATCGAGCCTATCGAGCGCGTTGAGCGCTTCATCCAGTGCTTCCACATCGATCCCCCGGTTCAACAGCGCGTGAATCGACTCATCGAAGACGATCGATTCGAATCCCCCGCCCCGCTTCTCCGCGCCACGCCGCCGCGCGTAGCCGATCATCAGGCGGCGCATCACGGTCGCCGTAAAGGCGAAGAATTGCACACGGTCGCGCCAGTCGCTTTTCGGCTCCGCCGCCAATTGCAGAAAGGCCTCGTTGATGAGCATGGTCGGACTGACTGTGGCTTCCGGCCGCCCGCGCAAATGGTACTGTGCCAGAGTGTGAAGTTCTTTGTAGATGCTGCGGAAAAGCTGGTCACCGACCGATCGGTCGCCTGATCCCCAGGCGCGTAGCAGTGCGGTGACTTCGCCCTGGTCCATGGCGACCTTATTGTAACAGGGCAACATGGTCCCCCTCTTCAACGGTGCGCCAGTTTACAAGATCACGGGGTAGCGCTTGACCGAAGCCGTGAAGGCTGTAGATACGGCTGGCTGGCCGCGTCGGTGCGGCGGCCCAGAATGTTCGCGGGGGGCAACGGGGCTCTCCCAATCCACCGGGTACTCACGAAGACATCGCGGGCAAACGTATTTGCCGCAAATGGGCCACATCGGCTGCCGATGTGTCGCTCTGCACCAAAACCGCCCAATTCGATTCGCCATTTTGAAAGACGTCCGGATTCCCGGACATTCCCTCCTACTTCTACACACGCAAACGGCATAACAAACGTGCCAGACAGGACATCGGTTTTTCAAAATGGAGTACCATATTGTCACTTTCTGCGCCGAATCCACCAGTACCTGGTTCAAGGGCAAGTGCGACGGTAGGAAAAATCGGAAACGTGCGCCTGAACGAATTCAATACCGGTCAATGGAAGCGCGTCTGTGACGTGGCATCGCTTCTTCTGGATATCCCCGCTCGTGACCGCGACGCGATTCTGGATCGCGAGTGTGGTGCAGACGCAGAGCTGCGCGAGGCGGTGCTACACGTGTGCCGCAACTATTCCGATTCGCCCGACTTGTTCGGCGCCCCTCCCCTGGCTCTTGCCGCAATGGATGACGCCCGGGTGGGACAGCAGATTGGCGCGTGGCGAATCCTCCGGCTTCTCGGCGAAGGCGGCATGGGCCGGGTCTATCTGGTGGAGCGCGCCGACGATGTCTTCGCCAAACACGCTGCCCTCAAACTGATTCGCGGCTATTGCGATTCGACCATGGCGATGCGGTTTCAGACCGAAAGGCGCATCCTGGCGCTCCTGGATCATCCGGCCGTAGCGCGTGCATTGGACGGAGGCGCCACTCGCGACGGCGAACCTTACCTGGTGATGGAATACGTGGATGGCAAGCCCATCGACGAGTTCTGCCAGCGTCTCAGTGTGCGCGCTAAGGTTCAGCTCTTTCTCCAGGTGGTGGATGCGATCGATGTGGCCCACCGCAATCTGGTAGTGCACCGCGACTTGAAGCCTTCGAACATCCTGGTGACCCCCGACGGACAGGCCAAAATCCTGGACTTCGGAATCGCTAAACTTCTCGACGAGGAAGGGTCGCTCGAGCACACGCGCACCGGCATGCAGGCACTGACGCCCTCGTATGCCAGCCCGGAACAGCTCTTGCAAGAGCCGGTAGCCACTTTCAGCGACATCTATTCTCTGGGCGCTGTGCTGTACATGATTCTGACGGGACACCCGCCCCACGAGCTTGCAGGCTTGAACGCACTCGAATCCATCCGGGCCGTCACCGAGTCCAGCCCCGCTCCCCCCAGCCGTCATGCGAATCACCTGGCGGGGGATCTCGACAGCATTCTGCTGAAGGCGCTGGAACGCAATCCCGCGCGGCGCTACGCGTCTGCCGCGGAACTGGCTGGCGATCTGCGGCGCTTCCTGGAGGGCCGCGCCGTACTCGCACGACGGGCTACCGTGCGGTACCGCGCCGGCAAGTTCGTTCGCAGAAATCGCCTCGGCATCGCGGTGGCTTGTGGGATTGTCGCGATCGTAGCGGTGACGACGCTGACCGCGCTGCGCCAGGGGCGGCTGGCGCAACGGCGTTTCGAGGACGTGCGCGGCCTCGCCCACTCGGTGATGTTCGAGTACGAAGGACGGCTCAGTAAGCTTCCCGGGTCGACCGAATTGCGCGAACAGATCGCGGCTGACACCGTCCGATACCTGGATAGCGTCTTCCAGGATGCTGGCGACGATCCCCAGTTGGAACGCGAAATCGCGTCCGGGTACCGCAAGATCGGCGAAATCGCCGGCTATACGCGCGTGCCGAATCTCGGGAAGCTGAGTGCGGCGGAGGCCAGCCTCCAAAAATCAGTGTCGCTCTGGAAGGTGCTCGTCAAGCGCCAGGACGGCAGTGTAGACGACCGCTTGGAGCTCATAGCCGCGCTCGCAAGATTGGCCACGGTAAAAACCGATGAAGGCCGGCTCGTCGAGGCCGGCGCTCTGTTGGAAGAGGGCATGCGTGGACTCGACGCGTTGCCCGCAGCCGCCGCGAACCGGCCGGCTCTTCACCAGGAGCGAGTGGAGACGTATTTCGCGGCCTCGCGCCTGGCGCAGCGTAACGGTGATGGCAAGCGGGCGATCGAGTATGCGCGGCGAACTGTGCGCGAAAGTGAACAGCTTCCGCCGCGGCCACTGGATCCCCAAGGGATCGCCATCTCGCTGATGCAACTGGCGCTATGCGATGACGACTATGGGTTAGCCGATCCCAAACTCACGCAGGAGGCGATCGACAAGGCGCGCACCGCCGTGAGGCTGGTGCGCGAGGCGCCCGGGTGCCGCGAGATTTCGTGCCGGGAAACGGCCGCGACGGTGCTGACACGAGCTTCTGTGGTGCTTTACGAGAAAGGGTTGGTGGATGACGCCCTGGCCCTCACGGAAGCCGTCGAAGTGCTGGAGGAATTGCTGCGCGAGGATCCCGGCAATCTGGGCGTTTTGTCGACTTTGCGACTGGCCGTTACCAACCGGTCCAATGTCTTGCAGAAAGTGGGAAGACTGCAGGAGTCATTGCGTGCGAGCTACCGCCAGTTGGAGGTTGCGGAACTGATGAGCGCCAGAGACCCGAGCCAGCCCGAGTTGCTGCTGAATGTGGGAAGTGCCGCCTCCGAGATCGGCGCGGGGCTGATGACCCTGCACCGTTTCCGGGAGGCGACGCCCTTCGTGGACCGCGCCACTGCGATTGTCGACCGGCCTGCGTCACAGAACGTGAACTGGCTGATTTTCCAAAATTACGCGCACGAGCTGAAGTCGGAGCTCGAGGAGCACGCTGGAGATCTTCCGGCGGCGCGGGAGGAGATCCGGAAATCGATGACGGCTGCGGAAATCTATCTGGAGCGGGCTCCCGGACATCCCTTCGCCATGGTCCTGGAAGCGAATGCGCATTTTCGGTTGGGCAAGGCATTGCGCTCTGTGAACACGGATCAGGCATGCACGCTGCTGCAGCAGAGTCTGGACCGCTATCGTGAATTACAAGGACTGGGAAATCCGATTCAGGATCAGTGGAAAGGTAATGTGCCGCTGGCGGAAGCCGCCTACCGCGGCTGTCGCTAGCGCTTGAAATGACCCGTGCCGCTCTAGCGAATTTGGTTTTTAATGAGCTGATCTGAATCCAAACTACCTGGTGACACGACCCGCAGGCACCGTGAATCCTCTGCTCCCCAGCGGTTGCCGACTGCCGTCTGCTCCACTACACTGATAAGAGAAGCCCGGTTTGTGATTCTTCCCCCCGTCGATCCCGACCTCGAGGAACAACAAGTAACTGAAAGACCGCCGATTCCGCTGCGCGACGATACCCACTTCGCAGCCGGGAAGATCGCGGTATTTCAATATGTTACGGTCGGCGTCTTCCTCTTTCTGATCGCTGGATTCTGGGCGTTGCAGGTGCAGAATCCGCAATTCTACGGTGAGCGCGCCGAGCAGAACCGTATTAAATCGATCCCGATTCTGGCGCCTCGGGGACGCATTCTCGACCGCGATGGACGCGTGATCGTCGACAACCACGCGTCGTTCAGCCTGATCCTCCGCCGCGAGTCGCTTAAGGAAGAGCATCTTCGCCCGATCGCTCAGGGGCTCGATCTGGAATTCAACGACTTGGCGGCTCAGGTTAAGAAGCTCAAGACCGCGCCGAAATACGTTCCCATCGTGGTCAAGCAGGAGCTTACGCCGGCCGACCTGGCCTTCGTCGACTCGCACCGCGATTTCTTTCCCGAGTTGGAACTGATTCCTTCGCAGCGCCGGATCTATCCGCAGAACGGGATGATGGCTCACCTCATCGGCTACACCGGGCAAATCAGTGAGGACGAGCTGGACTCACCGGAATTCGCGAAGTACAACCAGGGTGACATTGTCGGTAAGTTCGGCATCGAGCGGCAGTACAACGACTGGCTCACCGGCGTAAATGGACAATCTCAGGTCATTGTGGACAATCGCGGGCAGGTGCGCGGCAAAGCCATGGAACAAAAGACCGTGGTGGCCGGCAAGGACTTGCAGCTCACCATCGACCTCGACCTGCAAGCGGTAGCTGAACTGGCGATGGAAGGCAAGAAGGGCGCCGTAGTGGCGCTCGATCCCAGGACCGGCGAAGTGTTGGCGATGGTAAGCCGTCCAACCTTCGACCTAAACAAGTTTTCCACGCGCATGAAAGCCAAGGAATATCGCCTGATCGCAGACAATCCAGACGGCCCGCTGATCAACCGGGCGATTCAGGCGCAATTCGCACCCGGATCCACATTCAAGCCGTTCACTGCAATCGCAGGGCTGGAATCGGGCGCGATTGACAATCAGTTCACCGTTCACTGCTCTGGCGGAGTTTCCTTCTACGGGCACTACTACCACTGCCTGGAAACGCACGGTTCGTTGTCGCTGCATCGGGGCATCGTCGAGTCGTGTGACAGCTACTTTTACACCGTTGGCAATAAGACTGGAATCGACAACATCGCGTTCTACGGCAACATGGCTGGATTTGGCAAGCCGACCGGGATCGATTTGCCGCACGAGAAGAGCGGCATCATGCCCTCCACCGAATGGAAACTACGCACGATGCGTACCAAATGGTATGCCGGCGAGACCATTCCGGTGGCGATCGGGCAAGGCTATCTGACGGTGACGCCGATCCAACTGGCGCACGCGATTGGCGGTCTGGCGCTGGGCGGCTCGTGGCACCGGCCCCATCTCTTGAAGAACGAGAAGCCGGACGTCCCGGTGGAATGGGCACTCAATCCACAAAACGTGAAGGATATCGTCGACGGCATGTACGGCGTGGTCAATGAGGGTGGAGGGACCGGCGGCCGTGCGCGCTTGCCCTACGTGGAAGTATTCGGTAAGACTGGTTCGGCGCAACTGGCTTCCAACGAGTACGTGAAGGCAGCAGGCTCCTCCAAGAGTCAGGAACTCAAAGACAATGCCTGGTTCGAGGGCTTAGCTCCCCGCTCAGCGCCGGAGATCGTCGTGGTGGCACTGTTCGAGCATGGTTACCGCGGCCAGTTCGCCGCCCCGATCGTCCGCGACGTGTTGGCGGCCTATTTCGATAAAAAGAAGCGCCTCGCCGCGTACCAACAGATGGAATCGGCCAACGCCGCCCGGCTCGCAGCGATGAGCGGGCTGGGACTGCCGACGGCAACACAGGGGCCAGAGAAGCAGGGGTTGGGGGTTGGGGGTTCGGGGTTGGCGACTCCGGCCGCGGATGACAAGTCCGCGGCGCCGGCGGATGCGGGAACCATGGAAACACCCGCTCCGGCTGACCCTCCCGCACGAGTGCCGGTGGCAAAACCCCAACAGCAGGAGCCGGGAACCCCGGGCACAGCTAGCCAATCAGCCTCACCCGCTCCGGCGGCGATCCCCCAACCCCCAACCCCTAAACCCCAAGCCTCGCCTTCCCGGCCCCCCAAATAACATGCGACAATTCTCACTGCGCGACATCGACTGGCCGCTGCTCCTCATCACTATGGTGATCTGCGGGGTCGGTGTTCTGCAGATTTATAGTGCCACCTTCGAAACCGAGTTTCACGGCGCCTGGTGGAAGCAGATCCTCTACGTTTTGGGCGGTCTGTTCCTGATGTGGCTCATCATGGCCGTGGACTACCACGCCCTTTTGCACTACGTCCCTATGCTGTTTATCGGGTCGGTGGTGTCACTTCTGGGAACTTATATCATTGGGGAGTCGGCGTTCGGGTCGCGCCGCTGGATTCCTTTGGGCGGAGGACTCCACTTACAGGTATCGGAATTTGTCAAGCTGGTGATAATATTGTTGGTAGCTCGCTATCTTACCGAATTAAAGACAGAAGAACTGGATATTCGGGAGATGGCGATCCTTTCGTTGTTGGTAGCGGTGCCCGCGTTTCTGGTCTTCAAACAACCGGATTTGGGAACGGCGCTTACGTATGTGTCCGTCCTGGTGGTGGGTGCCTTCATTGCTGGACTGCGATGGAAATATGTCGCGGCGATCGCGTTGGTGGCAGTCCTGATATTGCCTCTAGGGGAGCACTTCCTGAAGGACTATCAGAAGGCGCGATTGGTGGGGTTTCTGGATCCCGATCGGGATCCGCAGGGTACCGGGTACCAACTGATCCAGTCCAAAATCGCGGTTGGGTCGGGCGGTATGTTCGGCAAGGGCGTGACTAAGGGGACTCAAACCCAGCTTCGCTTTCTGCCCGTGCCGCACAAAGATTTTATCTTCTCGGCTTTTGCCGAGGAGCACGGCTTCGTTGGTGTGGTGGTAGTATTGTCCCTGTATTTTGTGATGGTGATGCGCATCGTCCAGAATGCGCAGACAGCGCCTGATCGGGCGGGAATGTACATCTGCATGGGAGTAGCCGGCTTGATGCTGTTCCACATTTTGGTGAATGTGGGGATGGTAGCCGGGAGCATGCCGGTGACCGGCATTCCGCTTCCCTTCATGAGCGCTGGCGGTTCGAGTGTCTGGTCGAGTTTCTTAGCATTGGGGCTGGTAAATAGTGTCCGCCTCAGAAGGTTCGTGAATTAAACCGGGTGGCGGGTCCGGGAAGTCACTTTCTCGGGCGAAACTGCCCGAATCAAATTTCAGATTTTTCGGGAGCCTGTAGACGACCCCTCGGGATGGTGGCGCGAAAGCGCTCTCCCAGGTTTGAAGAGTGGTTCCCGGCCGGATGGTGTATGAGGAATGCAGCTCCACCTTCGGCCAGCGTGATCTTGTAAGTGTTTTGTTTTTGTTTCCCGGCAGTTCGTGGAAACCGAGAGCCACGCAGGGCGCCCACCTTTCCATAGATACGTCCTCTTCATGCTCCTTTGGAGGTGTCGATGTCAAAGGAGTTGGTGATTTCGGCGAATCGTCACGAAACCCGCGTGGCGGTTATCGAAGACGACCAGGTGGTCGAAGTTTATCATCAGCGCGAGAACGAATACTCTCTCGCGGGAAGCATTCACAAAGGCAGAGTCACTCGCGTGCTGCCAGGCATGCAGTCGGCCTTTGTCGATATTGGCCTGGATCGGGACGCGTTCCTCTATGTCTCGGACTTCTTCGAAGATAACGAAGAGTACGACAAGATTGTGACGAGCGTGGAGGACAAAGTCTTTAAGTTGGACCGTCCGTCCATATCTGTCCCGGTTGCAGCGCTGCCTCCGATTGCGGCTCCGCCGGCCGAGACCGTCGAGCCGGTCGAGGTAAGGAGTTCCGCTCCGGAAGCGAGCCCGCCGCCCGTGGAAGCAGCCGCGCCTCCGTCGTCGGCGGCAGCACCGCCAGCCCCCGCTCCTGGCCAGGACCAGCGTCGCGATGGCCGCGACGGTCGCGACGATCGGGATCGCCGCGGCCGCCGTTCGCGGAGGCGTAGAGGTCAGAAGGGAGGCGGCCGACTCCCCGATTCCAAATTCTATTCACCGGGACCACGAGGTGGAACCGAGGAAAGCGCACCGCCGCGACCCACTCCAGTTGAATCCGCAGCCACGCCAGCGCCAGCCACGGCGCCGCCTCGCGTCGAGTCAGGAGACGACTTCTTCGTGTTGCCGGGCGAGTCGCTGGCGAAGTACTCCAGACCCGGTTCGGAAGAGGATGAGGAGTCGCGCGAGGAGGCCGCTTTCGAAACGGATGGGGAAGAATCCGCGTTCGAGGAAGAACCCGCAGGGATGGTATCTGCGGAGGAGCCCTCGCCAGAGTGGTCACCGTCCGAGACTTTGGTGGAAGTCGTGGCAGTAGGTGAAACGGACGCCGGCGAGGAAGTGGTTGCGGTCGTCGAAATCGCGGAAGCGCCGGTGGCCTCCGAAATCGCGACGGCCGTTTCCGAAATCGCCGAGGAACCCGTCGCTGAACCCCCGGCCGAGTTGGCAGAAGCCATGGAAGAGGTCCAGGAATCGGTGGCGGAAGAGGCCGCCGAGACCGCTGCCGCACACGCTGAGACGCAGACGGCACACACCCAAGAGACAGCACCTCCGGTTGCCGAAGCCGAGTCGGCGGAAACTGCCGAAGACGTGGATGTGATTCCGTCGGATGCCGCGGAACCCGAGGCAGTGGAAACGGCTGCCGCTTCGACCGAAGAATCCGGCGAGGAAGAGTTCGCGACCGAGGCGTCCGCCGGTGAAGAGGCCGAAGCCGCGGAGGCAGGCGATTCCGCAGACGAGGCGGAAGCAATTGTCGAACCCGAGGGTCCCGAACCCGCTCGAATTCCCACCAGTTTGACTGCCACATTACGCGAACAGAATCCGCGCTATTTGCACCGCACCTCGCGCCGCATGCGCCGCAGAGGACGCGATGGCCGAGGCGGTCCCAACGATGCACCGCGCGGCCCACAGCAGGGCGGACAGGGTGCCCCCGTCGAGCAGCGTGCCCAAGATGCAGGTCCGCGGAATGCTCCCGAGCAGCGAAGTGGTCCGCCGGCAACTGCCGCACCTCCGGCGCCCGTCGCCCGGGTGGAAAAGAGCGGTGCGCCTTCGATCAGCGATCTGCTCCGGGAAGGCCAGGAAATCATCGTTCAGATTGCCAAGGAGCCTCTGGGGCAGAAGGGTGCGCGCATCACCTCGCACATCGCGCTACCCGGCCGGTTTCTGGTCTACATGCCGACGGTTGACCATATCGGCGTCTCGCGCAAGATCCCGAGTGAAGAAGAGCGCACCAGGCTGAAGCGCGTTCTGCAGTCGAATCGCACCGGCATTTCGGGCGGCTACATCGTCAGGACCGCGGGCGAAGGACGCACCGAAGAAGAGCTGCGAGCCGACATGATGTTCCTCTACAACATGTGGCTCGATATGCGGCAGAAGGCCGAACGAAAGCCTGCGCCGCTGTTGATCCACCACGACCTGAACGTCGTGGAGCGCGTTTTGCGCGACCAGTTGACTTCCGCATTCAAGAGCATCTGGGTGGATAGCGAAGAGGTCTACGAAAGCGTTCTGCGTTTTGTGCAGCGCTTCCAGCCGCCGTTCGTCAATCGCGTGAAGATGTACACGCGCCAGACGCCCATCTTCGAGGAGTTCGGGATCACCAGCGAACTCGAGAAGGCGTTGCGGCCCAAGGTGTGGCTGAAATCCGGCGGCTACATCGTCATCAATCAGACCGAGGCGCTGGTGGCGATTGACGTCAATACCGGCAAATTCGTCGGCAAGTCGAACCGGCTCGAAGATACTATCGTCAAGACCAATACCGACGCTATCAAGGAGATCGTACGGCAGATCCGCCTGCGGGATCTGGGCGGCATCATCGTGGTCGATTTCATCGACATGGATGAGCGTAAGAACCGGCAGAAAGTGATGCAGGCGCTGGAGGAGGCGATGCGGGCCGACCGCGCGCCCTACAAGATTCTCCAGTTCAACGATTTCGGACTGGTGGCGATCACCCGCAAGCGCGTGAAGCAAAGTCTGGAGCGGACCTTGTGTACGCCTTGCCCCTATTGCGAGGGCGCGGGGTACGTCAAGAGCGCTCAGACGGTTGTTGGTGAGATCCTGCAGGAGGCTCACAAGATCGCGCGCGTGGTAGAGGGCAAAGACGTGATGCTGCGCGTGGCGCCCGACGTGGCGAAGATGCTGAAGTCGAACCAGAATACCTTCCTGCAAGAACTGGAAGAGATTCTGGGGCGCACCGTAATCGTCAAGAGCGACGGCCAGCTTCACCTGGAGAAGTTCGACCTGGCATAGGGGCTCGATGCGAGCCAAGGACGCTCCCTTAACCGTCGCGGCTCGTTAGTCACCAAGGTTTCAACTGCCCGCCTTCCGTACACTGATAGCGGCCGGCGGCGACGTTCTTGAATTCCTGAACGCCGCCCGCCGGCCATTCCACTACCAGGCGATCCGCACGGTCCCGCTTCCCCAGTCCGAACGTCAACGCGATCTCGGACTGCGAGAGGTAACTCGATCCCGTCTTCACCATGCGTGACTGAGTCCCCTCGGGCGTCCAGACGCGCACCACGGCGCCAATGGCATCACGATTGGATTTCGTTCCGATGGCTTTCAACTGCAGCGAGCGATTCCCCGAAGCAACGTCATTGCGGTACAGGTATGCCGGCCCGTGATTGGTGGTAATCAGGACGTCGACATCGCCATCCCGGTCGAAGTCGCCGAGTGCCAGGCCGCGGGCCACCTTGGGAGCGGCGAAACCGCTGCCGGCCGACGCTGCGACTTCGCGAAACCTTCCGCGTCCATCGTTCAGAAACAGTTGCGGCGGCTGGGCGTACCCGGCGTTGCTGCGGATGTGGCGAACGGTTTCGTCAATGTGACCGTTGACCGCCAGCAGGTCGAGATGCCCGTCCAGGTCCGCATCGAAGAATGCGCAACCGAATCCCAGGCTCTCACGGGACGCCTGGCCGATGCCGGCGTTGATCGCTGTGTCGCTATAGGACGTAGCGTTCTTGAGGCGGTAGAGCGCCATCATCTCGTTATCGAAATTCGTTATGGCGATTACGGGCGACCCGTTGTTGTCCACGTCCGCCACGTCCACGCCCATTCCGGCGCGCGCTTTGCCGTCTTCGCTGAAGGCAACCCCGGCGCGCACGGCGATATCCTCAAATGTCCCGTCCCGTTGGTTTCGGTAGAGTTTGTTGGGCTGGGTGTCGTTGGCAATCAGGATGTCGGGCCAGCCGTCATGCTCGTGATCGAGCAAGGCCACGCCGAGCGATTTCGATGTGGCGTCGAAGATGCCGCTCTTCGCCGTGACATCTTCGAAGGTGCCGTTGCCGCGGTTTCGGAACAGCCAGCAGGTCGAGCCGTGGTACGCCTCGGGGGTACAGTACGACTTGTGCTTGCCATCGACGCTGCAGAAGACGTCGCGGTCGGGCGACCATTTGACGTAGTTGCAGACCAGCAGGTCCAGCAGCCCATCGCGATCGAAATCGAACCAGAGGGCTGACGTGCTGAAAGCGCTTCGGCCATCCAGGCCCGACTTGGCGGTGACATCGACAAAGTGGCCCTGGCCGGTGTTCTGAAAAAGGCGGTTTTGGCCGACGGCCGTGATCAGGATGTCGGGGAACCCGTCGTTATTGAAGTCCGCGATCGCCACCCCCATGCCGTACATCTCTACGGCTAGCCCTGCTCGCTCGGTTACGTCGGTGAAGGTGCCGTTGCGATTGTTGCGGTACAGGTGCGGAGTACTCCGTTGCCGTTTGTGACCCGGCCAGTCGGCGCCGTTCACGATGAGGATGTCGAGCCAGCCATCGTTGTCGTAGTCTAAGAAAGCGCAGCCGGGACCCATGGTCTCGGGAAGATACTTCTCGCCGAACGCACCGCTGTTGTGCTGAAACGCGATTCCCGCCGCTGAGGTGACGTCGGTGAGACGAAAGCCCAGGTCGGGCGCCGCAGACAGACAAGAGGCAGCCGCGGCGCCCAGGAACGACCGCCGGGTCATCATGGCTGGAAAGGAAAGCAACCCGCTGCCTTGGTCATGATAAGACCCCATCAGTTCGCCGAGGGCCTCTCAGCGTTAGCGATGATCAGGAATTCTACCGGGCCTTTGCCTGAAGACAGCTTCAAGCCCAGTTGCTGTTCCACGAAGGAGAAGACCAACGGATCGTCGTCCGAGGGCGGCGGCAGGCTCCCGACGTCGACACCATTCAGGCGGACCGGCCCCTTCGGCATGATGGTCGGGAGCATTGTCAGATGAACATCGAACTTTCCCGTCAGGCCGGTCCTGTCGATGATCGGCCGGTCCACGTACCGTACCAGAATCTGGTTGACGATATCGGACATCGAAACGTCGTAGCCCTCCACGACCTTCCCTTCATTGTTGGATGTTTCTCTGACTCTTCCGCAAAGAAATGGCTCACTACGCCCGAAGCGTGGCGGGCCGCCATAAGGATCCTCGGGCACGCAATTGGCGCCCTTGGCGGCTCGAAGCTTGGCTCCGCTCTTTGCCACGGTCAGGAGGTAGGCGGGCATTTCCCGGAATTCCCGCCGGACTTCGACTTTGAATCGCTCTTCGAGAAGAGCTTGCAACATGACACCATTTATCTGCTCGAAGGTGGCGGGATTTCCCGTTTTGGCTTCAATATCGTAAAGGTCGGAATCGACCCAGGCTGGGCCGCCCAATACTTCTGGACGAACCCACCGGATGACGCCGTCCGCGAACGCGCCATAGGCCGTGCTGATGAGACGACGCAGCGAGACACACGATAAGCTGAGTCTGCCGGGCGAGGGGCGGATATTCGGCCCTCGCTGGTTGCCGCAAGCGGAATTCAACTTGACCGAGGCCACCTCGAACGCCGGCCGTGCTGTTGAACTGGAAGACGCAACCTGTGCAGAAGCGGTCGCCGGGAGAAATAGGAGCCCCAACACGAAACTCGGCGTTCTGGTCACGCGATACTCACCAGCCCTTTCCGAATGGCATAGACCACCATCTCCGCCGTATTGTGAATCCCGAGCGCCTGCATGATATTGGCGCGATGCACCGCCACCGTATTCGCGCTGAGGCCCAGCACCGTCGCGATCTCTTTGTTGGATCGTCCATTGACGATCAACTGCAGCACCTCCAACTCGCGAGTCGTCAGCGTCGGTTCCTCCACCGGCGCAACCAGCGAGCCCAGGCGCGGGTCGAGTACCTGCGCGCCCGCGGCTACCTGCTTCACTGCCGCAACCAGTTCCAGATCCATAGCGTTCTTGAGCAGATACCCTTGCGCCCCCGCGTCCAGGCACGTCCGGACGTAGGTAGGCTCGGAATGCATGCTGAGGATCAGCACGGCAGTCTCGGGATTCGTCTTCAAAATCTGCCGCGTGGCCACCGCGCCATTCATGCTGGGCAGCGCGAAGTCCATGACGATTACGGCCGGCTTCAAGTGCGCGGCCAACTCGACTGCATCGTGGCCATCGCTGGCCTCGCCCACGACGCAGATCTCAGCGTCATCCTCGAGCATGCGCCGGAAGCCGCGGCGCACCAGGGCGTGATCGTCTACCAACAGGACGGTGATGGGACGTTCAGGCATGTGCCTCCTCAGATGCGAGCGGCACGGTTAACCTCACTAAAGCTCCGCCGCCATTGCGATCCAGGAATTCTACTCTTCCGTTCACCATCTCCGCCCTCTCCCGCATGGAAACCAGTCCCATCCCGGGCTTCTCGCGATTGCCGAATCCCACGCCTTCATCCTCCACCTCCAGGACCATCTCTTCCGCCAGGAAGCGCAGGCGCACCGAGGCGCGGCTCGACTGCGAATGGCGCGCGGTATTGTTCAGCGCCTCCTGCATGACGCGGTACAAGTGGATGGCCACGCTACGATCGACGTCCCGGCTCGGGCCTGACTTTTCGTATCGAATGGCAATCCCGGTTTGCCGCTCGAAATCCGGAAGATATTGATCGATCGCGCTCTCGAATCCAAGCTCCTCAATCGCGGCGGGATGGAGAGCGTGCGACAGAGAGCGCACCTTTTCGAGCGTCGACTGCACGATCTCCTGCACTTCACGCAGCTCCGCATCGCCCTCGCGGGCAGCGCGGCGTCCGGCGCGCTGCAGCATCACCCCGACCGCGGTCAACACCTGGCCAAAATCGTCATGCAATTCGCGCGCGATCGAACGAAGCGTGGTCTCCTGCATGGAGATCAGTTGCTGCGCGAGTTCGCTGCGCCGTTCGGAAATGTCGGCGACCTGCTGAAACATGCGCCGCGTAAACTGCACCAGGTACAGGCTGATCAGCGAAATCAGAATCAGCATCGCCGCGACGAAGAGATACACATTGCGCTCGGCGCGCGCATAAATGCCATGCGTGTGTTCAGCCGCGGCCTGCTCGCTCTCATTGTTCTGCACCAGGAGACGCGCCACCGCCGTGCTTAGCGACTCCTGGCGGGCCTCCAACGAGAGGCGGATCAGGTCGCGGGCCTGCTGGTCGTGGCCTCCTGCAGCCAGCGCAAACAGGCGATCCATCGCGTCCCAGAACTGCGCGACCGAATCGGACAGATAACGCCGCTGATCGGAACCGCGGTCGAGAGGCGATGTGCGCTCTTCCTGGGTTAGTGCGTCGTCCAGATCGGTGCGGATGCGCCGGAACTGGCCGCGCCATGCGGTGAGCGGATAGGGCTCGGTGCCGTCGAGCATATCGCGCATCGCCAGGGCGATGGCGTTCAGATTGTTCTGGATGCGCAGGAGCAGCAGGGAATCGGTGCGGTTGCGGTCGATCGTCCGCGCCTGCAATTCCTGGAGGCCATGGAGTTGCACGATGGTATAGCCCGAATAAATCGCCACGGCCGTTAGGGTGACTGCCAATCCTGCCAACAGCCGGGTTGTCGGAGAACGCCTGGAGTCCACTGAGCCTTCCACAGCGATTGTAGCGGAAGACAGGGCCGGAGATTGGCGCGGCCGTTATGCGAGCGCGCGGACCAGTAGAACCGTCTGATCGTCTTCCTGGGAGGCGTGGAAATCGACAGCGGAACGCACCACTTCGTAGATTTCAGACAGGGGACTCGAGGCGTGCGTGCGCAGGATCTGCGCCAGCCGGTCGAAACCGAATTCGGACTCGCGATCGATGCCCGCTTCCACGATTCCGTCCGAGACCAATGCGAAGATGTCGCCCGCCTCGTACCGAATCCGCCGGCTCGCGAAGCTGAAGCCTTGAAACAGCCCTAACGGAAACTGATCCATGGCGTGCCGGACCACTTCGCGGGTCCGTTTGCGATACTGTAGCAGCGGAACATGGCCGGCAGAGAGGTATTCGACCTCGTTCGTTCCGTCGAAGCGCAGCGCCGCGAGAGTGGCATACATATTCGACTCTTTGACGGCCGGCAAGACCACGTTGATGTGGTCGAGCAGCTTTGCCAGTGGCTGGCCGAGGTGAAGTCCGTATCGCATTGCCGTCTTCAACATGCCCATGAGCACACCCGCACGCAGTCCATGGCCGGAAACATCTGCAACGTAAGCCGTGACCTCGGGACCGGCGGAAACCAAGTCCGCCAGGTCGCCGCCCACCTCGTCCATAGGTGTCGTCTGAGCGTGTGCTTCCATCCGATAGTCACGGTAGTCGATTGGAGGAACGAGCGTCTTCTGGAGATAGTCCGTGCGGACAAGGCCTGGAAACGCGTTCAGGACCGAAATCGAGGTGACTGGCGCTAAGTTGTTCATGGCTTTCCGTGCTCTCACAAGATAGTCGAAGCGGAAAAGCCCAGATCGACAACCGGCTGGTGTTTTTCTAAAGTCCGAAAAGATTAGCCTTGAGCTTGGCGTAATCGTGCTCGGCCGCCCAAAGATCCAGGGGGACCGTGGCCAGTTCGTCCACCTCGGGCACGGCCAGACCGTTCTGCGTCATGTCGATCCGCTTCAGATAGGTACGGCAGGTCTCACAGGCTTCGATACGCACGTGAGGGAAGGGCTCTGCGCCGTAAACCGGAAGTTTCTGTTGGTCCTCCTCCCCACATTTGGGGCACAGGAGGCGGCGGAAACTCCATTCCGTAAAGCAGAACGAGCAGACCAGCGACCGTTTCCCGCCCTCGCCTTCGGGACGCAACACGGCTGCCACCGGCAGTTCGCCGCAGACTGGACACGCGGAACTGGATGTCTGATCGGTCACCGGGGAACTGCTGGCCATGCGCTCGGCGAAGGGCTGCGATAACACGCGCCCGATGAAGTTCACGGCCGGATCCGCGGGATTCCAGTGCTCCAGTTGCGCCAAGAGTGCGGCAGTCTGCGCCAGTTCGGTAGGCGCCGTTCGTTCCAGCAGTTCGAGAAATTCGAGGGCGTGGGGCATGTCGCGAGGAGAATCGAGATCGATGGTCTCGCCGCCCACCATCCTCTCCGAAATCCGCTGCTGGAAGCTCGCAATTTCGCGGTAAAAGCGCAATAATTCCGCGGCTGCCGGATACTCCCGTTCCAAAACCTGTGCGCGCTCAATCCGGCGCTGCCACCGATTCATCGGCCGGTGACCCGGTGGAACCACAGCCGATGATGCGTGCGAGCCCAGGACTCCGAGACCTCGCCACGAATAATCGAGGTGAATCCGCCGCGTACTACCGCCGTGCCCATGTAGACGTGGATGATGAACAGCCCAATCGTCAGCAGCGCTGATGATACGTGGAGCAGGATCGCAGCGTATCGCAAGCCGCGAAGACTCCACGGAATCAATTCCGGAAACCACAGCACGGCGCCCGAGATCAGCAGGATGATCCCGGCATACAACATCGCCCAGAAGAAATATTTCTGCCCAAGATTGAAGCGGTCAATCGGGGGCAGATCCTCATCTTCATTGCGAATATAGTGCTGCATCGCATCGCCCCATTTCCGGTCGGCAGCCGTGATCCGCATGTCCGAGAGCCACACCTTGAGCATCCAGAAGAGTACCCCGGCGAAGAGCACCCCCAGCCACGGATGCCAGAAGCGCGAAGTGGGGGCGCCGCCGAGCAGTGTGGCGATCCAATAGAGATGCGGGGAATAGAACGCGAGGCCCGTCGCCAGTACGTAGCAGAACGCGATGGCGGCGATCCAGTGCATCACCCGCTCAACCAGGTTGTATCGCAGGATCGGCTTATTCATCTTCCTTCACCTTCTTCGGCCCGAAGCGCAGATAGTGCATAGTCACGCCGATGAGGCCGCCGATCATCGCCAGGTTCCCGAGCCATTTCAGAGGATACTTCCACAGCCGGACCGTCCATGGCACGCGCGGATCCGAGGGCAGTCCGCCGTATGCTTCGGGATTGGTGATGTCGTGCAGGACGTACATCACGCTGGTGCCGCCTACGCCTTCGGGATCGTACACACCGGCGTTGGCGAATCCGGAATAGTCGCGCAGTTGTTGAGCGCGGGCGTTGGCCAATTCCTTCATGTCGTCCTTGGTTCCGAAATGCAGGCACCCGGTGGGACACGCTTTGATGCACGCGGGCTCGAGCCCCTGCGACACGCGGTCGGTGCAGAGCGTGCACTTGAACATCTTCTTGGTCTGCGGATTGAACTTCGGGATGTTGAACGGACAGCCGGTGACGCAATACTGACAGCCGATGCAATACTCCTGCTGGAAGTCGACGATGCCGTTCTGGTATTGCACGATGGCATTGTCGGCGGGACACGCGGCCAGACAGCCCGGATCGGCGCAGTGCATGCAGCCGTCCTTGCGCATGAGCCACTGCATGGTGCCGTCTTCGTGCGGATGCTCCTGGAACTTGATGAGGTTCCAGTAATTCCACGACGTTTCCGGCATGGTCTGGTAGGTGTTGTTGAAGACGGTCTCGGTGAAGGGGAGGTCGTTCCACTCCAGACATGCGACCTCGCAAGCTTTGCATCCAATACAGGTGGTGGTATCGATCAGCTTGGCCACCGTTTCCTGCCGCTGCGTGCCTGCGCCCGCGACGGGTCCCGCATGCCCGGAGATCTTCTGAACGCGCAGATTACCGGTGCTCATGCTTTCTCCAAACTGACGTGGCGCAAACACTCCTGTTTGGCCGTCTCGACACTCATGTCGAGACTTTTCGCACGCCGTAGCGAACCATTGATACCCGGCGGTGTAATTCTGGCGGAGCCCCGCAAAGCGTCGAGATGAGTCTCGACGGGGCAAACAGGAGTGTTTGCGCCACGGCATGTCATACTTTTTCCACCTTCACCAGGAAGCCTTTGAACTCCGGCGTGAATGCGTTGGGATCGGTCACAGCGGGCGAGAGCATATTAGCCGGCAGCAGCGCCGTCTTACCTTCATCCTCCGCAATTCCGCGATAGCCCCAGTGGATTGGAATGCCGATCTGATACACCTTTTTGCCATCGATCGTCATCGGCTTGATGCGCCGCGTCACCATCGCCTTGGCGACATAATGCCCGCGCGCGCTCGTGACCTTGATCTTCTCGCCGCCGTGCAAACCGAGATCGTCGGCCAATTCGGCAGGCAACTCCACAAACGGCTCCGGCATCAACTGCACGTTCATGGGATTGTTCTTGGTCCAATAATGATAGTGCTCGGTGAGCCGATAGGTGGTGCAGACGATGTTGTAGCCTTCGCCTACCGTACCCAGCTTGTCAAGGGCGGAATGAAACTGCTTGGCAATGGGATTCGTCGACTGCCCCGGATGCAGCGGATTCACAATCGGGCTCTCCGCAGGTTCGTAATGCTCCGGAAACGGCCCATCCGCGAGCCCCGGCGGGGGAACGAACAGCCGCCCTACGCCTTCGTTGTTCATGATGAACGGGCCCATGTGCTCCTTAGGCGGCGAATCGATTTTGAAATCAGGAACGTCCAAACCCGCCCAGCGTTGCTGCCCTTCGTTCCACCAGACCTGCCTGCGATCCGGATCCCATGGCTTGCCATCGGCGTCACAAGAGGCGCGATTGTAGAGGACGCGGCGATTCGCCGGCCACGACCATCCCCAGTTCGGATAGATGCCCAATCCCGACGGGTCTTCCGTGCCCCGCCGCTGCATCTGCGCGCCGGCCTCTGTCCACGACCCGCAGTAGAGCCAGTTGCCGCTCAAAGTCGAGCCGTCGTCGCGCAACCACGCAAAGCTCGGCAATTGCTGCCCGGCCTTGATGGTCTGATTTAGCTTGGCGTCGGTGACGTCCGCGATCGCGCGCCCGTTGATCTCGCGCGCGATTTCGGAGAGCGAAGGATTGTGCGGATCGGTATACGCCCACGTCGCGTTCAGAATCGGATCGGGGAACTTGCCGCCTTCCTTCTGGTACAGTTCGCGCACCTTTAAGAAGATGCGCGCCAGGATCTCCTGGTCGAGCTTCGCCATCCCCGGCACCGGGAGCGCCGCACTTTTCCACTGCAGCCAGCGCGCCGAGTTGACGAAGGTGCCGTCCTTCTCCGCGAATCCCGCGCCTGGGAGGCGATAGACTGCCGTCTGGATCTGCTTCATCTGCTCGGGCGTGATGCCAGGCGATTGCCAGAAGCCGCTAGTCTCATCGGGATAGATCTCGCAGACCACCAGCCAGTCGGCCTTCTTCAGCGCGTCTATATTCTTTTGCGCGTTGGGACCGATGGCCACACCGTTCATCCCAAACGCCATCAGGCCCTTGACGTGCCCGTTGTACATGTCGTCCCAGATCTGTGTCCACGAATAGTTGCGATCGATTTTGGGCAGGTAGTGGAACGCCCAGTCGTTCTCTTTCTTCGCCGCATCGCCGTACATCGCTTTGAGGAACGAGACCGCAAATTTCGGCGTGTTCGACCAGTAGTTGAACGACTCCCATTGCGCCGGTTTCGCGGTCTTAGGGGTGATGCGATCGATGTACGCCTTGAAGTCCGTGTCTGCCGGATTCGGCATCTTCAGATATCCCGGGAGGATGTCGAAGACGCCGGCCATATCGGTAGCGCCCTGGATGTTCGAATGGCCGCGCAGTGCATTGACGCCGCCGCCCGCGCGTCCCACGTTGCCCAGGAGCAGTTGCAGAATCGCGGCCGTGCGGATGGTCTGAGTGGCCGATCCGTGCTGCGTGAAACCCACAGCGTAAAGAATGGTCCCGACCTTCTTGGTGTCGCCGTCCTTCCGAATCGAGGTGAACAGATCGGCCGCCTTGAGGAACTGTGCCTGCGGAATGCCGGTGATCCGCTCTACCATCTCGGGCGTGTAGCGCGAGTAGTGATGCTTCATGAGCTGGAAAACGGATCGCGGATTCTCCAGCGCGGCGTCGATGGGCAAATCAGTGCCCTGCCCCACATGGTCGTAGTTCCAACTGGAGCGGTCGTAGGTTTTGGTGTTGGCGTCGAAGCCGGAGAAGACTCCTTCTTCAGGACCCTTGAACCCATCCTGGATCAGGAATGCGGCGTTGGTGAAGTGGAGCAGATACTCTTTGGCGAAGCGGTTGTTCTCGATTGCGTATCGGATGAGCCCGCCAAGGAAGGCGATATCCGAACCCGCGCGAATCTGCACGAACAAGTCCGCCGTGGCCGCCGTGCGTGTAAAGCGCGGGTCCACAACGATCATCTTGGCGTTGCGCTGCCGCTTCGCCTCAATGGGCCACTTGAAACCACACGGGTGATTCTCGGCCGGGTTACCACCCATGATCAACATCATGTCTGTGTTCTTGATGTCGATCCACCCATTGGTCATCGCCCCTCTTCCGAACGTGGCCCCCAAACTGGAGACCGTGGGGCCATGTCAAACACGGGCCTGATTTTCTAGATAGACCACTCCCAGGCTGCGCATGGTCTTGACGACCAGGTAATTGAACTCGTTGGTATCGGTGCAGCCGCCGTTCCACGCGATGCCTTCGCAGCGGTTCACGGTGTGCCCTTTGGCGTCCTGCTCCACAAAGGTCTCGTCGCGCGTCTTCTTCACCAGGCGAGCAATCTCGCTGATGGCGTTGTCCCAGGAGATGTCTTCCCAATGATCGGATCCGGGACGCCGCACCTGCGGTTTCAGAAGGCGCCGCTCATTCACGATGTCCTGCTGCAGCGACGATCCCTTGGGGCAGAGCGTACCGCGATTGATGGGGTGATCGGGGTCGCCTTCCACGTGTACCACTTGCGGCGTGACGTTTTTCGCCTTGTCGCCCAAGGTGTGGATGATGACGCCGCAGCTAACCGAGCAGTACGGGCAAGTCGACCGCGTTTCCGTGGTGCGCGAGATTTTCAGGTCGCGCGACTGCGCATAGGCGGGTCCTAGATCGAACCCCAGCACAGATGTTACCAGTGCTCCCGTACCGGCCTTCAGGAAAGACCTTCGCGTAGGCGTCATGGCGTTGTCCCCTCCAAGGTACGGTATCACAGGAGTTCCCAGACTAACGATGGAACTTTGCTACAGACCTGTTACAACTCAACTTTTGATCGGAGGCACTACTGAAGAAGAAGTCGAAAAAACGCTTGCTGACGCGCGCGGCTCGCAAGCGTCAAGCGAACAATCGAGGCTCGCAAGCGCCAGGCGAACACTCGCGCCTCGCAAGGGATTAAGCGAACGCTCGCGCCTCGCAAGCGGTCAAGCGAACGCTCGCGCCTCGCAAGCGATCGAGCGAACAATCGCGCCTCGCTAGCGTCAAGCAAACGCCCGCGCCTCGCAAGCGTCGAGCGAACGCGCGGCTCGCAAGCGTCAAGCGAACGCGCGCGGCTCGCAGGAAATTAACGAGCCGCGACCGTAAGGGAGCGAACCTTAATGCAAGCTCAACTTCTGGACTCGCCAGTTGCCAACTTCGCCGACGTAAAGCTCGTTGGGATTGCGGCAATCGATCTCGTTGACCGTGCCGAATTCCTTCATCTGCTTGCCCGCTTTTCCGAACTTGCCGACGATCTTGCCATCGAGTTCCATCTTGTAAATCTCGCCGTTATCGAGATTGCGCGGATCATTCGAATCGGAAGCGAATAGGAACGGGTGCGATCCGGGCGAAATGCAGATCGCCCAGGGAGAACCCACGTTCGAGATTTGCGCTTTGAAGGTGCCTTCATTGTCGAAGACCTGAATCCGCTTGTTCCCGAGGTCGGCGACGTACACGTTGCCCTGGCTGTCGACTGCCAGCGAGTTCGGCATGTCGAACTGCCCGGGTTCGGTGCCCTTCGAACCCCACGACTTTACGAACTTGCCGCCCTTATCGAACTTGGCGATGCGCGAGTTGCCGTATCCGTCGGAGACAAAGATATTGCCGGCGGAATCCCAGGCCACATCGGTGGGCTTATTGAAGCTGTCGCCGGGGATGCCCGCTCCCGGCGCGCCGCCGCCTCCGCGGGCGCCACCACCGCCTTGACGGCCAGCCGGCGCAGCGCCGCCCTCGCGTCCTGCTCCTCGGCCGGGTCCTGCGCCCGGACTGGTGAGAACGACCGATTCGGGCTTGCGGCTGAGTGTCATAAGCACGCGGCCATCGGGTGCAAACTTGATGACCATGTTGGAGCCGCGATCGACGATCCAGATGTTGTCCTGCGGATCGACGCGCACGGCTTGGGCGAACAGAAATCCGTAGACGCCCACTCCGATCTCGCGGACGAATTTGCCTCCCGGCGCAAACTCGAAGAGGCGCGAACCCGCGTGCGTAAACGTGCGCGACGCTCCTACCGTGGCGAACGTTCCACCCGTGCGAGTGTAGACGTAAAGGTTACCCTTCGAATTCGTAGCCACCCCGGCGGCTTCCCCAAGAGCGATATGCTCCGGAAACTTGAGCAGGTTCGGCGCGGAATCGAATGCAATCTCAGGTGTCTGCGCCGCGACCGACCCCGCGAAGAGAACTGCGATTGGCAAGAACGTCGAGATCTGCTTCACTTCGAACCTCCCATCTTGGGATGCAACAGGATCTTCTGAACCCGCCAACTGGTAATCTCCGCGACGAAGATCTCGTTCTCATTGCGGCAATCCAGCTCGTGCGCCGAGCTGAATTCGCCCAATTGCTTGCCTGCTTTGCCGAACTTCCCCAGAATCGTGCCGTCCAGTTCCATTTTGTAGATCTCGCCGGTGACGGCCTCGTTCAACGAGTTGTTGTTGTCCTGATTCGAATTCGAAGTGTAAAGGTACTGATGCGTTCCCGGCGAGATGCACATGGCCCAGGGAGCACCGGTCTGGTCGTAGATGGCCTTGAAGTTCAGGTCGTTGTCGAAGACCTGGATGCGGCTGTTGCTGCGGTCGCCGACATACACATTGCCTTTCGCATCGAGCGCCATGGTGTGCGGTAGATTGAGCTGGCCTTGTCCCGCGCCGCGACTGCCGACGGTTTTGAGAAAGCGGCCGTCCTTATCGTACTTCACGACCCGCGAGTTGCCATATCCGTCGGAGACGAAGATATTGCCGGCCGAGTCCCATCCAACGTCCGTGGGCCGGTTGAAAAGATAAGGCTCGTCCATCGGCGCGGGCGCCGCCAGGGCGGGTATGCCCTCGATAGCTTCGGGCCTTCTACCGAGCACCATCAGGACGCGGCCTTCGGGATTCAACTTGATGACCATGTTCGATCCCTCGTCGACCACCCAGATGTTGTCCTGCGGGTCGACCCGGACAGCGTGTGCGAAGACTAATCCGTACAGACCTTCGCCGATCTCGCGCAGAAATTTGCCCGTGGCGTCGAATTCGAACAGGCGGGTCTCCTGGCTGCGCGTGTAGACGAAGACGTGTCCTTTGGAATTCGTCGCCACACCAATGCCCTCGCCCATGTAAATGTTCGGAGGCATCTTGAGGAAGTTGGGAACGGACTCGAAGGGGATCTCAGGAACGTTCTGCGCTTTGGCGCGGGCAGCAAGCTGCGCGGGCGTGAGGCCTTCGGCGCCGATCGTCTGTCCGAAAAGGCCTGCGGTCGACAACGCGGCGACCAGAATACAAGGAACCGGTCCGATCTTCATCGGCACCTCCCATGACGTTGGAATGGTGCGATTCTATCACGCGATGGGGCAGCCCCGGACGAACTGCCCCATCCCCCCTACCACCACTTGGGATCGTCGGCCGATGGTCCGTAGACGCCGGGGAACGGCACATCGTTGAGACGCAGGAAGACGCCCAACTGCGCGCGGTGATGGATCATGTGATTCATCACCGTCGACCGCATCACTACCGCGCGCGGCATCGATATGACCGTGTTGCCGTTGAATTTCAGACTCCAGGTGACCTGCCAATCGTCGTCGGTGGCCGCTTCGATCTTGGCGCGGGCCTCTTTCGCGCCTTTGTCGAACAGTTCGAGCAATTCGGCGCGGTTCGCGGCGAAGTTGGGTTTGAAGTCCGGAGTCAACTCCAAAACCTCGCGGTCGAGCGTGAAGGTGGTCCACGATGGAATCTCCGCGACGTGGGTCGCGAGCCGGCCAAGGGTCATCGATTTCGGGTGCGGTTGATAATCGAACTTCCCGTCGGGTACGCACTCCAGGATCTTGCGAGTGTTCTTCATTTCTTCGTCGAATTCCGGCAATAGTGTTTGGCTGAACGGCATTGGTTTTCTCCTCTGAACAGTGAAAGCTGACATTTCCGAAGCTAACAGCCGTTGCGGACACTTTCGGTCCGCAAGGCGTGCCAGACTGGAAAAATGCTGGACACTTCGGCCAGGCTACTCCGGTTGTTGTCGCTGTTCCAAGCTCAGCGCTATTGGTCCGGCGCCGAACTCTGTGCGCGGCTGGAGGTGACTTCGCGTACGCTCCGCCGCGACGTCGACCGGCTCCGCAGTTTGGGTTATCCGGTCAACTCGACATCGGGCACGTCGGGCGGCTATCAGCTTGGGGCCGGAGCTACGTTACCGCCGCTGCTCCTCGATGACGATGAGGCCGTGGCGGTAGCCGTCGGTTTGCGCACCGCGGCCAGCGGGAATGTGGGCGGCATTGAAGAGGCGTCCGTAAGGGCGCTATCCAAACTCCAACAGGTATTGCCGGAGCGGCTGCGGCGGCGCGTGAGTGCACTGCACTCGTTCATCCTGCCGCTGGCCAATCACGGCCCCATGGTGAATGCCGAAACGCTGGCGGTGCTTGCGGGAGCCTGCCGCGACTACCAGAAGCTCCGTTTCGATTACCGCAGCCGTGGAGGCGCTCCCAGCACGCGCGAAGTGGAACCGCACCGGCTGGTGCATACCGGAACCCGATGGTATCTGGCCGCGTGGGACGTGGCGCGCGGCGATTGGCGCACCTTTCGTGTCGATCGCATCGAGCCCGGGATTGTTCCGGACCGCCGGTTCACGCCGCGCCCGGCGCCGGATGGCGACTTCGCCGCCTATGTGGCGCGAAGCGTCTCGTATTCGCCCTATCCTCATCGCGCTGAGGTGGTTTTGCATTGTTCCCTCGAAACGGCGTCGGAACGAATCCCGCCTGCTGCTGGAACACTAGAGGCGATCGGCGAGCACTCCTGCGTGTTGCGCACCGGAGGATATTCGCTCGACATGCTGGCAATGTACCTGGTGATGTTCGGCTTCGAATTCGAAGTACGGGAGCCTCAGGAACTGGTGAATTCCCTTCGCGATCTGGCGGCACGATTCGCGCGCGCAGCAGGAGTCGCAGTTCCGCCCGCGCCAGAGTAGTTGCAACAGCCGTACTTCAGTTCTGCGCGAAAAACCCATATTTTTGCTGTTTCCGCCTTGTAATTGCAACTGACTTGCATTAACATATGATTTCAGAGTTGCAGCACTGAAAGCCTGATTATGCGATTCCTTCCCGCAGTTCTCAGCCTCGTTCTGGCCGCTCCATTTTCCACTTTCGCCGTGGAGCATGGAAGCATCGGGGGCACCGTCGCCGACCCGAGCGGAGCGGTCATTCCCGCGGCCACGGTGGTGGCCCGCAACCTGGATGCCTCGTCCGATCAGCAGACTACCACCGACGAGGCCGGGCACTACACATTCGTGGCGCTGCCTGGCGGCCTATACGAACTACGTATTGAGCAGGCTGGATTTCGCCCGTTTCGCCGTACCGGCCTCGAAGTGACTGCGGGCGCCAGCCTGCAAGTAGATATCGCTCTGGTATTAAAAGAGCAATCCGCGGCGTTGGTGGTCTCCGAGGCGGCAGTGCAGGTGGAAACCGCCAACACGCAGTCGGGCGGAGCGATCGCTGCGTCCAAACTCGCCAGCGTACCGGTGAACGGCAGAAGCTACACAGACCTGTTGGCACTCCAACCAGGCGTAGTACCGGCGAGTTCCGAACAGCCCAACGCAGTGGTGATGTCAGGCTGCTCCAAAGCGCCTCCTTCGGGCGATCTCAATCCCGGAAACCTGTCGGTGAACGGGCAGCGCGAGACCACCAACGGCTTCACGGTAAACGGCAGTAACACGCAGGAAGACTTCAATATGGGAGCCGCGATCGTGCCGAATCTCGATTCCATTCAGGAGCTACGAATCCTGACTGGAAACTTCGACGCCGAGTTCGGCAACTTCAGCGGCGCGCAGGTGCTGGTAACGACCAAATCGGGTGGAAACCAGATCCACGGCAGCGCTTTCGAATATATGCGCAACACCGCGCTGGATGCCCGCAACTTCTTCTCGGCCGAACGCGCCATCTACGATCGCCAACAATTCGGCGGTACAGTGGGCGGCCCGGTCCGCAAGGATAGGCTCTTCCTCTTTGCCGACTATCAGGGCACGCGGATGACGCAAGGCATCGACACGGGTCTGATTGCAGTGCCGTCATTGGCGAATCGATCCGGCGATTTCTCCGACGTGGCCGGTTCACTGAGCGGCACGGTGAATGGTAGCTATTGGGCGAACCGGCTTTCCGATCGCCTGGGATACACGGTACGCCCGGGAGAGCCGTACTACACGCCCGGTTGCGTCTCGGCATCGGAGTGCGTGCTGCCGAATGCACAGATCCCGCGGAGTGCGTGGACCGTGCCCGCGACTCAGTTGTTGCCCTATATCCCCGCGCCGAATCGTGCGAGCAACCTCTTCTCGACGACCTCCGATCACGAGAACTTGCGAGACGACAAGGGCGCGTTGAGGGCCGACGCCGGCACGCGTTTCGGGAATCTTTCGGCCTACTATTTCGCAGACGATTACTACCTCGACAACCCGTATCCGACTGGCCAGGGTGGCGCCAATGTTCCTGGTTTCAATGCGACTTCGATGGGGCGAGCGCAATTGGCGGCGATTGGGTTGACGACCACCATCGGATCGTCGGCGATCAATGAATTTCGCGCCGGCTACACGCGCAACGCCAACCAGATTGGAAGGCCGTCTGGCGGTGTGGGCCCTTCGCTCGCATCTCAGGGATTCACTGGCATCGTGCCTTTGGCGCCGTCGATTGAGGGCATCGAGAACGTCTCGTTCAACGACTTCACGATTGGATCGGACATCACCGGGGTTGACCAGGCCAACAACACGTATCAGATTTCCGACAGCTATTCGAGGGTCTCTGGGCGCCACATGTGGAAGGTCGGCGGAAGCGTTCATTCCGACCAGATCAACATCGCACCCGACGCGATCTACAATGGGTCGTTCCTCTTTCAGGGCACCGAGACCGGATCGGATTTCGCCGACTTCCTGCTGGGGATCGCCAGCAGTTATGCGCAGGGCGATTCCAAGCACTTCTACCTTCGCAATCGATATGCCGGACTCTACGCGCAGGATAGCTGGCAGTTGCGTCCCAATCTGACGGTGAATTTCGGAGTGCGCTGGGATCTGTTGCCGCCGTGGCGCGAGAAGTACAACCAGGTTCAAACCTTGATGGCCGGGGAACAGTCGCAAGTCTATCCAGGAGCCCCGGAAGGACTGGTGTTTCCGGGCGACCCTGGTATTCCCGCGACGCTCGCGCCCACGCGCTATGCGAACTTCAGCCCGAGAATAGGGTTGGCGTATAGTCCGGCCGCGAAGACCAGCATCCGCGCTGGCTACGGCGTGTTCTATACCGCGATCGAAGGACTTTCGGCCGGCATCATGAGTGCGTGCCCGCCATACGGGTATGACTACGACAGCCTTGCGCCGCCGCTGTTCGAGACCCCGTTCGTGACTGCCGCCAGCGGACAAGATGTAGGCCAGCGCTTCCCTCCCCAGATCCCGGTATACGGCGCCTCACCGCAGCATCCTGGCACGACGGTGGACTGGTCGCGATACCTGCCGATTACCGGGATGCCGTCATTTTTCCCTGGCAATGTGACGCCATACAGCGAGAGCTACACCGTGTCCGTGCAAAGGGAGGTGGCGCGAAATACGGTGGCCACGGCGAGCTATAACGGATCGCAGGCTCACCACCTGCTGGTGCTGATCTCGGCGAATCCAGGCAATCCGGCCCTATGCGCTTACCTGAGCGACCCCGCGAACGTAATGGCCGGCACTCCGACGTGCGGTCCTTTCGGCGAGAGCGGCATCTACTTCACGCGCAGTGGACACCAGATCAATGGTACCCGTGGTCCGTTTAACGCCGATTTCGCGGCGGTGACTTATCAGAAGACGATTGCGAATTCGAACTTCAACTCACTGGCGTTGTCACTACGACACGCCGGTAGGAACCTGGAGTTCCTGGTGGGATACACATACGGGAAATCGATCGATCAGTCGTCGAGTCTGGCAGAGGCGGTAAACCCGCTGAATCCCAGTTTAAATCGGGGGATCTCGGCGTTCGATCTGCGTCACAATTTCGTAGCCAGCTACGATTGGCACTTGCCGGTGGCGGGCCTGGCGCTCTCCGGAGTGACGCGATTCAGCACCGGATTGCCGGTAACGCTGTACAACAACAACGACACCTCGCTGCTGGGAACGATTCCGAACGGGATCAACAATGATGGCGTCGATACGCCCGACTATTCCCCCGGAAATCTGCAGGTCCACACCGACCCGCGGAACGGGCAGGCGGCGTTCAATACTTCTCTGTTCAGTCTGCCGGATCTGGGACACATCGGGACGGCGTCACGGCGATTCTTCTATGGCCCCGGAGCGGCGAACTTCGATGTGGCCCTGCACAAGAATGTGAAGCTCTCGGAATCGCGAGCGCTGGAATTCCGCATCGAGGCGTTCAACATTTTCAATCACGCACAGTTCTATGGGGCGGCCGCGGTGAATGGGAACATCACGAGCAGCAGTTTCGGACAAGTGGTCAGCGCCGCCGCTCCCCGGCAGGTTCAAGCGGCGATGCGTTTCTCATTCTGAGGTCACCATCACTCGGGACGGAGCGCTTCAATTGGGTCCACCTGCGTGGCGCGGCGCGCCGGGAGCCAGCCCGCCGCCAGCGCCACCAACACCACTGCCGCCGCACTGAAACAGTAGATTCTCCAATCGAGCGGAGAGACACCCAAAACCATCGAGCGCGCAGCACGAACTACCGCGACCAGCAATGCCAACCCGATGGGCACTCCCCATAGAGCCATCTTCAAGGACTCGCCCAAAATCAGCCGCTCAATCTGCCGCGAGCCAGCGCCCATGGCCACGCGCAATCCCAGTTCCCGCATCCTGCGATTCACCGTGTACTGCAACATGCCGAAGAGTCCGGCGGCCGTCAGAATCACTCCGAACACTCCGAGACCTGAGGCGATGGTGGCCATCATGCGGTCCCACGAGAGGGCGACGTCCATCTGCTCCTGCAGCGTTCCCGCGCTGTAGATGCGGGAGCGCGAATCGTAGCGCAGCAACTCTTGACGAACGGCATGTTCCAGGGCGGCAGGCTCTCCGGCCGTTTCCACCAGCAGAGTTAAATCGCCGAGCGCTACCTGCGTGTAGGGCAGGAACAGAAACAGCTGCGGAGTTTCGTGAAGCGAGTTCGACGGGCCGTCCTCCGCGATCCCGACGATTCTCCGATTCACGCCGTCCACCTTGATCCATTCCCCAAGCGGATTGCGGCCGGGGAGCAACCGAGTTGCAAAAGCTTCCGACACGACGACTACGGGTTCGCCGCCTTCACGGTCGCCACCGCCGATGCCCCGGCCCATCACCACTCGCGTCCCCATCAGAGAAAAGTAGCCCGCGCCGACATTGTTCTCCAGGACGTCGAGGGGCGCGATCCCGGGCGCCTCCGCGCGCACGGTGAACCCACCGCCGGACCTGGAGAGTGGCAGCCTTCGCGAGTACGTCGCTCCCCGGACGCCTGGTAGCGCGGACAGGCGCTCGCAAGCCGGTTCAGCCCAGGAAGACGCCGTCGCCCCGCGCTGCGGTCCTACGGTCAGTACCAGCAATTTCTTGGCTGGGTCCATTCCAGGCCTCACGGCCGCGGCGTTTCGCAGACCGGCGACAAACAGCACCGCACTGCCGAACAACGCCACGCTCACCGCCAGTTGTCCGACAATCAGGACGTTCCTCTGCCATCCTCCGCGGGCTCCGGTAGAGCCTTGCCACGCTTTCAGAGTCTCGGCGACATTTAAACGCCACGTCTGCCGCGCGGGCGCCAAGCCGGAAAAGATCACCGAAAAGAGAAGTGCGGCCACGGTGTAGGCGAGCACTCGGGCATCCAGGTGAATGTTGTAGTCGACGTACACGCGTCCGGCAGCCAAGAACTCCGCCGCCTTGCGCATCAAGATACGCGCGACCAGGATACCGAGCCCCGTACCAGCCACAGCAATCAGGCCGGACTCCACCAGCGCCTGCCGCGCGACCCTTCCGGCGCCAGCGCCGAGCGCTATGCGGACGCTCATTTCCAGCCTGCGCGCCTCGGCTTGCGCCATACGCAACTGAGCCACATTGGCGCAGGCGACAAATAGGATCGCGCCCAAAATCAGCAGCAGACCGCCACCGTAGCTGAGATTGTCTGTCCACCTCTGGGCGTAAGCCGGCTCGAGAAATGTACCCGGCTTTCCGGGCGGCGCCGGTTTGTGCTTTCCTTGGCCGCGAATAGCGGCGTCCAGCACCGCTGCCGCGCGCTCCCTGCTGACACCGGGCCGGCTCCGCGCGAAGATCTCAAACTGCCCGTTCCGCGACTGCTCGTCGCGCCGGAATCCGAAAACCGTGAACCACGCGTCGGCGTCCATCCAAATATCGGTGGTAACCCCTCGGATGAGGCCGCCAAAGTCACGGGGAGCAACGCCGGCCACTCGAAAGGCCTTGTCGTTCAAGAGAAGCGTGCTGCCTACGACGTGGGGATCGCCTCCAAACCGTCGCTGCCAGAGCTGATGGCCGATCACCACCTGCGGACGCCCCTCAGCGGGCTCGACGGTGGTCTGTCCGAGTTTCCCCCTCACACCAAGCACGGAGAAGTAGTTGGCGGTAACCGGGCTGGTCAGAACCCACAGGTTGCCATCTGCGCCGTACAATTCCGAAGCGCGCCGCTGATAGGCTACGAGCGTCACCAGGCCGTCGCCCGAACGCCGCATATCGAGGTAGTCCGGCCAGCCATAGAATGAGAGCTCCTGCCCGTCGTCGGCGTGCGATGCCACGCGCAGAATTTCGCCCGGATTCGCAATTGGCAGGGGGCGAAGGAACATAGCGTCCACGACGCTAAACAGGCCGGCGGTCAGGCCGATGCCCAAGGTGATGGAGAGTATCGAGAGCGCGGTGGATGCCGGGCTCTTGGCAAGGATGCGTATCGCGAGGCGCAAATCATGCATACGGTCGGGCCTCTTTCCCTATATGACGGCCCGCGCGGCAATTCCGCTCAGATAATTTTGAGTATTTTTGCCTGTTTATCTTAAATTGGACTCCGCCGAAGTTTTCACTCGCATAGAGCCGTGGCGCAAACACTCCTGTTTGCCGCGTCGACACTCATGTCGACGCTTTTCGGGCCTCTACCAGGCTCAACCCTTATCGCATTACTCTCGCCAGATCCTCGTATTGATCGCTGGCAATCAGATTGACCCCCGCAGCGATGGCCGCCTTCCATCTCGCCATCACGGCCTCGCGAGTTCCGAAGTTGTAGGCATTGCCCCAGCCGCGATCCTCCGCTTGGGCAAAGCCATCGAGTGTGTAGAAGCGGATCCAATAGCCCAGCTTATGAGCGTAGTCGACCAGGGCGCGGAGGCGACGCTCGTCTGCCGGCGTCCAGTCGCCTGCCTGATGCTGGCCGCCCTCCTCCACTTCGTACCACGAGTTATTCCACCAACGGCGGTAGTTGGTAGGCGGTGTGGTGAGCAGTTCCTCGGGGGGCAGCGTGGCCAGCAGATGATCATGCTCAGCTTTGGGGGACGAGGGTACAGCTTTGGTGTGCGCTGAGCCGAACAGGCGCAGTTTGCCGCCAACGGGAACCTGGCGAAAGAAGACCTCCTCCTGAGCATCGGGATCTTCGGTGAGCACCAGCAGGGGTTTGGGCTCGAAGGGCGACAGCACGTTCGGATCGGCAGTTTTGGTGGCGGTGGTGATCCAGTCCTGGTATTCGCCGAGAATATCCCAGACGGCGTGCAAGAGGGGCGCCTGATTGTCTTTGAAATCGAAATGGACCACGATCAGGGGCCAACTGGCTCGATCGTTGTCTCGCAGGGCTTTCTCCACGATCGGCCTGACGCGCTCGAAGAAATGATCGCGCAGTAGCGGCTCGGCGCCGGTGGTCTTGGCCGTGTGCGTGACCACAGCCCGGCCTTTGCCGCTCGCGGGATCGACGTACCAGGCCATATCCTGCTCGATGCCTACCGGGAAGCCCATCTTGAGCGCGCGCTCGATCCGGTCCGCCCATTGCCCGTCGTAGGGGTAGCAGTTATGCGCGTCGGGGACGGGCCGATTGTGATTGAGGAAATCGAGCGGACTCGATTGGGCCCAAACCGGCAGGGCGGTCAGGGCAAGTGTCAGGAGAAGCCTCATGTCCGGCAGGATAACAAGGATTCCGGTTACAAGCCGGTTGCAGCGTAACCTTTTCGCAGTTGGCCGGTATGGTGCTCATGCCGGTTTTCGCTCTGCTTCTTCTGCTGGCCGTCGATATCGCGCCGTCAAATCCCGATCTCGCTTACCAACAGCCGCAAATTGCGTCGGATGGGCGCGACGTGGGAATTGTATTCGGCGCCAGGAACACCATCTACTATGCGCACAACGAGGCGCCTCCGGTGACGGTCGCGGAGGCTCCGGTGCTTTCGCTCGGCAATCACCGGGGGCCCCGGCTCGCATTCACGGCAGACGCGATCGTAATTACTGCCGGCGTAGGCCCTGCCGGCCAGCAGTACGCGCCGAACACGCTTCGCTCCTGGCGTTCGACCGATCATGGCAAGACGTGGAATGCCGGACCCGACATCAGCACTCCAGGTACGGGCGGAATGGGGTTCCAAGCGGTCGGTTCCGATGGAAAGCGGCGTCTGTTCGCAGCTTGGATCGGACCGCAGAATGGCGCACCGCGATTGTTCGTGGCGCATTCGGATGATTCAGGCACGACCTGGTCGAAACAGACTGTCCTGAGTCAAACAGTCTGCGAGTGCTGCCATCCGACAGTGACGATCTCGGACGATGGAACGGTGCGGATTCTCTTTCGGAATTCGCTCGATGGCAATCGGGACTTCTACCTGGCGACGGCGCGCGATGGGGAGCATTTCGAAATCGCCAAGCTGGGCCAGGGATCCTGGAAATTGGACGCGTGCCCCATGGACGGCGGAGGCATGGGCGAGTTCGACGGCGCCGTGACGACGTTGTGGCGGCGGAAGAGCGATCTCTTTCTGGCGACTCCCGGCGAGCCGGAGGAGCAACTGGCGACGGGCCACAATGCCGCCGTTGCCTTGCGGAAGGACGGCGTCTACGCCGTGTGGTCGGACGGCGCATCGATCATGGCGAAGGTGCCGGGCAAGGCGCCCTATGTGCTGTCGAAATCCGGCGGATTCCCAGCTCTCACCGCGCGCGGCCCGGTGGTCGCGGCGTGGGAAGACAACGGCAGAATCCGCACCGAGCGGCTGGGGCGCTGAAATCAGACGCGAACGTAAGCCAGCGCCACGACTTTGCCGAGATGCGGGGAGTAGACGGAAGAGGTAATCTCCGCTTCCCGCCCATCCACAGTGAGCTTCGTGCCAGGATCGGGCAGTTCCCTGCCCTCCAGTTCTACCCTCTCCAGTTTGCGGTGGACGCGGCCCATGGCGCGAATGCGCTCCACGATTTCCTGGCCCAGGTAACAACCCTTCGAGAAGCTCAGGGCGTGCATCTGCTGGGTTTCTTGCGGCAGTGACGTATCGCGGATGTCGATACCGTAGACGGGTTTGCCGTTTTCCATGCGGACCAGGCGCGCGTCATCGGCGTCTGCGAGTGTCGCGCCCGCGCCTTCCAACTGGCTGATGATCGAAGGACGAGCTTCGATCGGAGAGTAGATGCGGAACCCGGGCTGGCCCGTCTCGCTGATCGCCGCGACCGTCAATTCCCCCCAAGACAGATGCGCATAGGAGGATTCGGGCACCGGCGCACCGAGTGCCATCAGCATCGAGGCGGCGTTCGGGCCTTCGATCCCAATCGCGGCCGTCGACTCGGTAATGTTCTCCAACTCCACCTGGTCCGCGACCTTGTATTTGAGAATGTGCTGCTGCACCTTCTCGCGATACTCCGGTTCGGTGTCCATCAGGAAATGGTCCGCGAAGCAGAAGAGGTAAAGGTCGGCCTGAATTCGTCCCTGGGGACTCAGCAGGAAGGCGTAGTTGCCGGTGCCCGGGGTCATCTTCTTCACTTCGTTGCTGGTGATGTTGTGCAGCAAGCGGGCACGGTCGCGGCCTTTGGCGAGAATGCGGCCGCGTGCGGAAAGGTCCAGCCAGGCGGCAGAGGAGCGCAATGCGTCGTAGCCGGCGCTCATCAGAACACCAGCCGCAGCCAGGCGGCAATCGCCAGGATGATAAAGCCGGAGATCAGCGTGCCGGTCATCATGCGCGTTCGACGCGGATTTTTCGGCTGCACGATGAGGATGGAGACGGCGAATACGTGCAGTGCCAGCAGAAGCTTTATGCCCAAGAGCATGTGGTACACGGGGCGGTGGCCGGCAGTCGTCAACAAGTTGAAGGTGCCGGAGATGACCAGTCCCGCGATGGAGGCGAAGACGAACGGGCGAAACAGCAGGGCAGCGCGATCGGCTAACGATTCACGAGCATCCGGAGCGAGCATAGCGATCGCCGGAGCCATGACCAGCCGGCCATAGAGAAGGCCGCCGATCAAGGTCGCCATGGAGGCGATGTGAATCCACCGCATGATCACGAGGAGCACGTCCATAGAGTTGAGTATACAATCCGCGCTGATGCGATCATCGGCACTCGCTGTACAATCAGCGTATGATCCATGAGATCTTGCCGGTGGGTGTGCTGTCGTGTAACTGCTCGGTCTTCGGCGACGAACAGACCCGGGAGGCTATGGTGGTCGATCCCGGCGACAATATCGACCGTATTCTCGAAATCCTCCGGCAGCATCAATTGACCGTCAAGTCGATCGTGATCACACATGCGCATATCGATCACATCGGCGGAGCGCAGAAGCTCAAGAAAGCTACCGGTGCGCCGGTCTACATGAATCTCAACGACACCGAACTGCAGAAAATGCTCGATGTGCAGGCAACCTGGCTCGGCATGGCGCCGGTGGAGCAGGTATCAATCGACGTTCCCGCCAAGGACGGCGACCGTCTGATCGTCGGCACCACCGAATTCCACGTGCTCCACACGCCGGGTCATACGCAAGGCAGTATCAGCTTGTGGATCCCGTCGGAAACCAAGCTGGTTGCCGGCGACACACTGTTCCGCGACAGCATCGGACGCACCGACTTGCCAGGCGGGGATGGCCGCCAGATCCTGCGCTCCATTCATGAGAAGCTGCTGCCCTTGCCCGACGACACCGAGGTGATCCCGGGACACGGTGAGAACACCACCATCAGCCGCGAAAAGCGATTCAACTACTTCCTGCAATAAGTTCGCGCACGAATCGCATTTTGATAAGATTCGCCTATATGGCCAATCAGAACGTCTATCCGCCCAGCCCGGAGTTTGTGCAACACGCGCATGTCAAGGGAATGGAGGGCTATCGAGCGCTCTACCAGAAGGCGGCGGAAGATCCCGAGGTGTTCTGGGGGACGCTTGCGGAAAAGGAACTGCACTGGTTCCAGAAGTGGTCGCATGTTTTCGAATGGAACCCTCCGTTCGCCAAGTGGTTCGTCGGCGGTAAGACCAATGTCTGTTACAACTGCGTGGATCGCCACCTGACCACCCACCGCAAGAACAAAGTCGCGATTCTGTGGGAGGGAGAGCCTGGCGATCAGCGGCTCATCTCCTATCAGGAATTGCATCGCCTGGTGTGCCGTTTTGCGAACGTGTTGAAGGCCCGGGGACTCAAGGCCGGCGACCGCGCCATTATCTACATGGGGATGGTCCCGGAGTTGCCGATCGCGCTGCTCGCGTGCGCCCGTCTGGGCATCACTCACAGCGTGGTGTTTGGAGGCTTTTCGGCCGAGGCGCTCAAGGCGCGCATCCAGGATCTCTCCGCGCAAGTAGTGATTACTGCCGATGGCGCGTGGCGGCGTGGCAAGGAGGTTCGCCTCAAAGACGCAGTGGATGAGTCGCTGGCAGATTGCCCGAGCGTGCAGAACGTGATCGTGTACCAGCGCACGGGAGGCGCCACTCACATGCAGGAGGGCCGCGACCACTGGTGGCACGAACTGGATCGCAACGTGAGCGAGGATTGTCCGGCCGAGCATCTCGATAGCGAGCATCCGCTCTACGTGCTGTACACATCGGGGACCACCGGGAAACCGAAGGGCATCGTGCACACGACCGCGGGCTACCTGTTGCAGGCGCACATGACGATGCAGTGGGTCTTCGACCTTCGCGACAGCGACACCTATTGGTGTACGGCGGATATCGGATGGGTGACGGGGCACAGTTACATCGTGTACGGACCGCTCTCGGCGGGCGCCACCACGATGATGTACGAAGGCGCGCCCGACTTTCCGCAACCCGATCGCTTCTGGAGATTGATCGAGAAGTATCGGGTCAACATTTTCTACACGTCGCCGACTGCGATTCGTGCCTTCGTGCGGCAGGGCGATCAGTGGCCGAATGCCCACGATATGTCGAGCTTGCGGCTGCTGGGGTCGGTGGGGGAGCCGATCAATCCCGCAGCTTGGGAGTGGTATTACAAGACGATCGGCAAGGAACGGTGCCCGATTGTGGATACCTGGTGGCAGACCGAGACCGGAGCGATCATGATCGCTCCGATGCCGGGCGCGGTGCCCTTAAAACCGGGATCGGGAACATTGCCGCTACCGGGCGTAATCGCGGACGTGGTCGATCTGCAGGGCAAGCCTGTGGAGGCCAATCGCGAGGGTTTCCTGATCGTGCGCAGGCCATGGCCGAGCATCGCGCGCACTCTGTGGGGCGATCCCGCCCGTTACCGCCAGCAATACTGGGAACGCATCGAAGGCGTGTACCTGGCAGGCGATGCGGCGCGGCGCGATGAGGACGGGTACTTCTGGATCCTCGGCCGTGTCGATGACGTAATGAACGTGAGCGGCCATCGGCTCAGCACGATGGAGTTGGAGTCGGCTCTGGTGAAGCATCCCGCCGTGGCGGAGGCGGCGGTGGTCGGCAAGCCGCACGAAATCACCGGACAGGCGGTGGCCTGTTTCGTCACGTTGAAGAAGGGGGAGTGGAATCACACCGAACTCGCCGAGGAGTTGCGCAAATGGGTGTCGCACGAAATCGGAAGCTTCGCGAAGCCGGAGCAGATTCGCTTTACCGATAGTTTGCCGAAGACGCGCAGCGGAAAGATCATGCGTCGTCTATTGCGGGAAATCGTGACCTCCAACTCAGTGACCGGCGATGTCACAACGCTCGAAGACTTATCGGTAGTCACCCGCCTGGCCGCCCAACACGACGAAGAATAGCCCCGAAGTGGCGCGGACACTCGTGTCCGCCGTCTCGACACTCATGTCGAGACTTTTTCGGGCTGGCCGACGAATCGACGTAAATCGTAGTAGATTCTGCCTGTTTTCCGGCAAGGGCGTGGCTCGCCTACAGCCGAGCGCGATTAGCCAGTCGGACTTCTCCCAAATGCTGAATTAGGCACAGGGCAAGATCCTTCCGAATTGGAAGACGGGGGGAGAATCTCGACACAGGTATCATCGCCACATTATTTCTAATGCGGCATCCCCATTCATTTGAGCTGTAAATCCGCGAGATACACTCCGCCCACCTTCGAATTTGGGCGGAGAGGATCCTCTACCCTTCCTTTTCGCCCGTGACCACGGTGTGAGGCCCGAGCGGAACCGGGTGCTGTGTAACGCGCGCGAAACCGGCTTCCCGGTACATCGCTTCCAACTCCCGGAAGGTGTATGCGTCGCCCGACGCGGTGCTCGCCAACATCGTCAGGCTGAACGCGGCAGCCATGGGTGGCGATACGCGATCTTCGTTCGGCACAAATTCCAGCGCCGCGGCACGACCACCCGGGCGAAGCGCAGCAAGAACCTTTCGCAATAAGCCGACATTGGTCGGGGGGTCGAAATGATGCAGGAAGTTGGTCAGCAGCACGATGTCGTAAGGACCACCGAAATCCACATCGAACGCGCTGCCCGGACGCCGTTCATACCGATCCGCGACTCCAGCCTTGCGCGCATTTCCCGCCGCCACCTCGAGCACGGGGGCCCAATCCACCGCCACAATGTGAGCCTCGGGATTTTGCCTGGCCACCGCGATGCCAAACAAGCCGTGCCCCGCCGCAATGTCGAGCACTTTAACCGGCCCCGCCAGCCCTTCCAATACGATTGCGCCCAGCGGACCCGCCAGCGGCGCCATCATCGGCGCCATGCTCTGCGCAAACTCCACCCACACCGGATGCTCCGGTTCCACGCTGCCCTCGCCCGGGAGACTGGTTCGTCCATTCCGCACGATATCCGCGAGATGCTCGTAAGGTTGCTGCAATTCGGGGCTTCCCAGGAACTTCGAAACCGATGCCACGCACGCCGGCGATCGCGGATCCAAAAACGCCGCGCTGGTCGGCGTGTGCCGGTATCGGCCGTCCTCCTTGGACAGAATTCCCATCAGGGTCAGATAATCGCACAAAATGCGAATGCCCCGTTCCGAAGCGGAACACTGTCGCGCCAGCGACGCGATATCGCCGGGTCCTTCGCCGACAGCCCGGAACAGATCGAGCTGGATGGCGGCACGCAAGGCCGCCGTGCGCTGGTAGGCCATCAAGGTCTCAAATACGAGTGCGGGCGATGGCCCGTCTGCATGGTGCGGAGCGGTTCCCATAGATTCTCCTGGTTTGTTTTGGTTCGACTCAGGGATTATACTGCAGGCTCGCGAAAGCGGACTTTGCACGTGTTGCGCTAAAATCGAAAGATATCGCAACTGCTGGAACAATCAGGCTCTTGCGACGCATTCCCATGACGACAGCCACGAGCAGCCGCGCCCAGGAGTTCCGTGATCAATTGTCTCGCCGCGTTTTGGTGGCTGACGGCGCCATGGGCACTATGCTCTACTCGCGCGGGGTCTTCATCAACCGCTGCTTCGACGAGTTGAATGTGTCTCAGCCCGACCTGGTGCGGCAGATTCACCAGGAGTACGTGAAGGCCGGCGCGGAGATCCTGGAGACCAATACGTTCGGCGCCAGCCGCCCTCGCCTGGGGGCGTTTGGGGTCGCCGAAAAGCTGCGCGACATCAACCTCGCCGGCGTGCGCCTGGCGCGCGAGGCCGCGAAGGACGGTCCCTTCGTGGCGGGAGCGGTTGGCCCCCTGGGGGTTCGCATTGAGCCGCTCGGCCCGACTTCATTTGCCGAAGCCCGTGCCGCGTTCCGCGAACAGATCGATGCGCTGCTCGAAGCCGGCGTTGACCTGCTGATTCTCGAAACCTTCGGAAACCTCGATGAGCTGAGGGAAGCGGTGGCGGCAGCGCGCGATGCGGCGGGCGATCAAATGGCGGTGATCGCGCAGGTGACCATCGACGATTTCGGCCACTTGCCCGGCGGCACCGATCCCGAGACCTTTACCCGCGAGATGAGCGGGTGGCCGGTCGACGTGATCGGCCTGAACTGCTCGGTCGGACCCAAGGCTACCCTCGAGACTATCGAGCGCATGATGCAGGTCTCTTCGAAACCCATGAGCGCCATGCCCAACGCAGGGCTGCCCATGCGGATTGAGGGCCGCAACATTTACCTCTGCTCGCCCGAGTACATGGCGCAGTATGCGCGCCGGCTGCTGTGGGCGGGGGTGAAGGTGATCGGCGGCTGCTGCGGCACCACGCCCGAGCACATCAAGCTCATCCGCTCAGAGACGCGCTCTCTTCAGCCGTTGCAAAAGAAACTGACCATTACGGTGGAGGAGCCACAGGCCAAGGCGCACGCGCTGGCGCCGATACCGATGGCCGCCAAGTCGAAGCTGGGCGTCAAATTGGCCGATGGGAAATTCGTTTCTTTCGTGGAGATTCTGCCGCCGCGCGGGGTCGATGCCTCTCGCGAGATCGATGGGGCGCGCCGCTGCGCAGAGGCCGGAATCGACTGCATCAACGTTCCCGACGGTCCTCGCGCCAGTGCGCGGATGAGCGCCCAGGTCACCTGCCAGCTTATCCAGAAGCAGGCTGGCATTGAGGCCGTCAATCACTTCTGCTGCCGCGATCGCAACATCCTGGGCATTCAATCGGAACTGCTCGGTACGCACACGGTGGGCGTACGCAACCTGATCTGCATTACCGGCGACCCGCCTCGCATGGGCGCTTATCCGGATGCCACCGCGGTCTTCGACGTCGACGCGATCGGGCTGGTCAACATCGTCAAAAACCTGAATCATGGGCTGGATATTGGCGGCAACCCAATGGGGTCGCAGACAGCCCTGCTGATCGGAGTGGGGGCCAATCCTGGTGCGTTGAACCTGGACGAGGAGATCCGCCGCTTCGAATGGAAGGTGGAAGCCGGCGCGGAGTATGTGGTGACGCAGCCCGTCTTCGACCTCGATGATCTGGAAAAATTTCTCAAGCGGATCGAACATGTGCGCATCCCGGTGATCTGCGGCATCTGGCCGCTCACCAGCTACCGCAATGCCGAGTTCATGGTGAACGAGCTGCGGGTGCCGGTGCCTGAGGAATTCATGGAGCGCATGCGCCGTGTGGACAATGCGGAGAAGGCCCGCGAAGAGGGCGTGGCCATCGCTCGCGAGATGGTTATGCGCGTCCGCTCCATGGTGCAGGGCGTTCAACTGAGCGCGCCGTTTGGCCGCTATCAGATGGCGCTGGACGTCGCGGATGCGATTGGCCCGCGCTGAGAACCCATCCCAATGGCAACAGACCTGGTCGAGATCAACGTCGAGGAGCCCCAGCCTGAAGTCCTGGAGCGAGCCGCCGCGGCCGTGCGGCGCGGCAAGGTGGTCGCAGTCCCCAGCGATGCGTTATACACGTTGGTGGCCGATCCTTTCAATCTGCGGGCGGTGACGCAGGCGTTTAAGGCGAAGGGCCGCGAGTTGCAACGCTCGCTGCCAATCCTGGTACGCGACATCGTCATGGCGGAAGAGCTCGCCGGCGAGTTGACGAATCGTTTCTTTCTACTGGCTCGGCGCTTTTGGCCGGGTCCGCTGACGATCATCGTACCCGCATCGGCGAAGATTCCGCTGAAAGTAACCGGCAATACCGGCAGGATGGCTCTGCGGCAATCGCGTTCGAAGATCCTCAACTGTCTCATTGACGTGCTGAATGGGCCTCTGATCTCGACCAGCGCGAATATCTCTGGACATCCCACTTGCCGGAGCGGTATCGAAGTGTTTGGGATGATGGACGGCCGCGTGGATCTGGTGATCGACGGCGGCCCGTGCGCGGGGCTGGGCGCTACCACGGTGGATATCACCGATCCTTACTGGAAAGTCATCAAGACCGGCGCGATCGAAGAGAAAGAGATCGCGGATTGCCTCCAGCCCAGCTAGCAGCAGCACTTGCTACTGCACGCGGCTCGCCTCGACGCGCGAACGATACGCGCGCGCCTCAGAATCAGTGGTTGCGGGTTGCGGCGTGACGAGCGTGACCGCGAGAGGGTCGCTGGTGTTCCTGTCCCAAAGACCCCTTTAGTCCTCTCGCAAAGCCACCATCGGCTCAATCCGCGAGGCATGGCGCGCGGGACCCCAGCCTGCCAGATTCGCGGCGAGGAGCAGCACTGCCGGTGCCGCGAGTAGCGTAACTGCGTCGTGCGCTTTCATGCCGAAGAGCAATGACTCCACCAGTCGCGCACCGCTGTACGCAACCGGGAGCCCAATCCCCAGGCCCACAGCCGTTACCAGGAACGTCTCCCGCTGCACCATCCAGACCACACTCCCGCGTTGCGCGCCCAAGGCCATCCGGATTCCGATCTCTCCGGTTCTGCGAGATACGTTGTACGCCATCGTGCCGTAGAGCCCCACGCAGGCGATCACCAGCGCCAGCAGCGCGAAGCCGGTGCCTAAGGAAGCGAAGACGCGCTCCTGCCCGATACTCTTCTCGATTACCTGCTCTTGCGTGTTGATGGCGGTGACCGGGATTCGCGAATCCGCCTGGCGTACCAGTTCGCGCACGCTCGCCGCGATCTGCAGCGGGTCGCCCGCGGTTCGCACGACATAGGTAACCTCGCGGACACCCTCGCAACAGGGCCGATAGACGGTTGGCGGAAGGTCATGCTTCAACGAATCGTAGAGGACATTCTTCACGACGCCAATAATTTCAGCGTCCTCGGCGGTTGGCCCGGTACCGATTTGAAAATGGCGTCCAATCGGATTCTCGTGACCGAAGTTGGACTTCACGAAGAGCTCATTCACCAGCACGTAACGGCTATCCAGATCGCGAGTGGTGAAGTCGCGCCCTAAGAGAACGGGGATCTCCATGGTTTCGAAGTAACCCGGCGTAATCGAGAGCAGATTGGCTGAGGGCGGAGGCGAAACGGGCGCGCCGGGTATGGTGAGATCGCTGCTGTTCATGGAGCCGGAGAGCAGCCGAACATGCGACAGGCTGGCATTGCGTACGCCGGGAATGGTGGCCAGGCGATTTTGCAATCCCAGATAAAAACGGGACAGCGCGGCGTCGCGGTAGCCGGATTGCCACGCGTTCACCGAAAACAGCAACAGGTGCTCCTGGTTGAAGCCGGTGGAAATCGCGTATAAATTGGCAAGCGTGCGCGCAAACAGCCCCGCCGCCACAATCAGCAAAAGCGCAATGGCCATCTGCGAGACCACCAGCGTGCGGCTCAGGCCGGCGCGCCACCACCTGCCGCGCAGGTGCCCCAAATCCCCGCCGCGAGTCTGTTTGAGAGCGGGCGTCAAATCCACACGCGACGCGCGCAGGGCCGGCGCCAGCCCGCAAAGCAAGCCGGTCAAGAGCGTGGCTCCCAGAGTCACCGCCAGCACGCGCCAGTTCAGTTGCGCATTCAGGATATAGCCTTCGCGGCCATTGGCGATGAGGGCTGAAAGGACACGAACGCCCCAAATCGCTAATGCGATACCGAGCGCGCCGCCGGCAAGGGCCAACGCCAGGCTTTCCGTCAGCAGTTGGCGGATGATCCGCGCACGGCCGGCCCCGAGGCTGAGCCGTATGGCCATCTCGCGGCGGCGGCCGGCCGCCCTGGCCAGCAACAGATTCGCGATGTTGGCGCAGGCGATCGCCAGGATCAGCGCTACCATCGTCATCAGCGCGTAAAGCGGGCGCGCATAGCGCAATCGCAGATACTCGCCGCCGCCGCGCGCACTTTGCAGGAAGAAGCGAGGCAGGTCGGCCCGCTCCTTGTCATTTGCCGCGGTCGAGGCAATGAAATTATCGAATACCGGCGCCATCGCCGCCTGCGCCTGCAGCATGCTCACACCCGGGCGCAACCGCCCCATCGCCTCGATCCAGTAGCGATTCTTCGCAAGGAATTTACTCGCGGGATCGTACCCAGGCCGAGCCTCCAGCGAAGCATTCGCGTGCATCGGGATGTAGAGATCGATGGGAACGCCTGGATTCATCCCGAAGAACCCTGCCTCGGAGACGCCTGCAACGGTAAACGGCACCCGATTGAGTTGGATGTCTTGCCCGACGGCTTTCGCGGCGTCACCAAAGCGCCGCAACGCATATGCGTGGCTCACGATGGCCACTGGCTGAGAGCCTGGAAAATCGTCGGATTTGTCCAACAGGCGGCCGGCGGCGGCGCGCACGCCCATGGTTTGGAAAAATCCTCCCGTGACATATTCGGTGACGGCAATGGAGGCGTCGCCCTGCACCAGCATGGTCAGATCCCCGGCCCTCGCGAATCCGCAGATGGACGAAAGAACCGTGTTGCCGTCACGCAGGGCTTCATATGCCGGGAACGGCATGTTTCCGCTTACCATGCCCAATTGTTCATCGCGGTGATTGTTGCCATTGAAGCCGTGTGCGACGGAGGGAAAGCTCTTCGTGTGGTAGCGCGCGAGCACCAGTTGTTCCGGCTGGTCGACCGGCAGGGAACGCAACAGAATCGCGTCCATGAAGCTGTAGATCGCGCTGTTCGCGCCGATTCCGAGTGCCAGGGAAAGGATGGCCAACGACGTGAAGACCAGCTTCTGCGCCATCATGCGCCCGGAATAACGAAGGTCCTGCCACAGTTCTCCGAAGAAGATCCGCACGAAGTTCTCCTACGGAGCTTAGACGGCAAGTGCGTGCGACAGGTTGGCGAACTTCAGTGGGATCCGGCTGGGGACTTACCCTTGGCAGCCATTTTCTTCTCCAGGGCTCGCATCAGGCGCGATTCCACATCGGTTGGGATGGGAACCGGATCCATGCCTCTATAGATCTGAATGGTTTTCCTGGTGGTATCGGCGATCACCCAGCAGTTCGGACATTCCGTGATGTGCTTCTCCAGCTTGGCGCGCAACGCTGCGTCCAAATTCTCGTCCAGGTAATCCGTTAGTTCGCTTAGGAAGTCTTTACATGTAAGCAAAGGCGTCGTCCCCCTTGCGCTTGAAATAACGGGTCAGCTTCTCACGAAGCTGTAAGCGCGCCCGCAGCAGTCTGCTTTTGACAGCCGGAACGGAGAGATTCAGCGCCTCCGCGGTTTCCTCTGTGGACAGTTCATCAATATCCCGAAGCACGAATACCGAGCGATAAGGAGGCTCCAGACTGTCCACCGCGGAATCGAGGATGTCACCCAGCTCTTCCCGCGAGAATCGCTGCTCGGGATCCTCATCCCATGCCGCAATTTCGCGAGTGATGGTATCCTCGCCCGTATCGATGGTCTCGTCCAGAGATACCGACTTGTCGGTTTTGCGCCTTCGCAGTTTCATCAGGGCCTGATTTACCGCGATGCGAACGATCCAGGTATAGAATTTGGAGTCGCCCTTGAACTGATCCAGATGCTCGTATGCCTTGAGAAACGTCTCCTGCAGAACATCTTCGGCGTCTTCCCGGTTTTGCGTGACATGCTGCGCGAGCCGGAAGATCTTGCCCTCGTACCGGCGCACCAATTCGCCGAATGCGCGGGTATCGCCTTCGCGAGCCTGCGCAACCAGTGTGGATTCGTCGATGGAAGTCTGAGTGGAAACCGTCATGAACCCGTTATCCTTCATCATACCTTACGGGGAGGCGCCTCCCCGTGTTCACTCGACGGCGCGGTGGGGAAAGGAATCGGGGAGCGTTGGTGATTAGTGCTGCTGGCCGGTCAATTCCGTCTGACTCCGACGGAAATTCCCCGTAAACCATTGAAACTGCTGGGGCGCACCCGTCGGACTCCGACGGGTCTATGGACTTTGTCCTCTCCCAACGCGAGGCTGCCGAAAAGTCTCGCAACTTTCGGCGAAACACGGGCGTATTCGTAGCATGCACTCCGTGGTCATGCTGCTCACAGCGATGCTCCTGGTGTCCTCGACCATGCCAGGGGACGATCCTGACCCCCTCGCACTTGCGCGCACGTCCATGGAAGCCAACCACGCCAATGGACTGAAGGCTTCGCAGTATGCATACCGCGAGTACAAGGTTCAGCGCGACCTCGACACCAACGGCAAGGAGACGGGGCGCAACACGCAGACCTGGGACGTCATCGGACTGGAAGGCTCAACTTATCGTAAGCTGATCATGCGGAATGACAAACCATTGCCGGCGAAGGAGCAGAAGCGCGAAGACGAGCGTCTGCGAAAAGAAACCGAGTTGCGCCGAAAAGAAACGCCCGAGGAACGGCGCAACCGCACTTTCTCGTTTTCCTACAGCCTCTCCTTCCCTTATCAAAAACTGGCGGACATGTACGATCTGCGCTACGCCGGGGAAGAGACTGTCGACGGAATTCCGGCCTCGGTGATTGAAGGCACGCCGAAACCGGGATATCAGGCCACTTCATCGAACGAGCGGGAAGCTCTCAACTACAAAGTAAAACTCTGGCTCGCCAAGCCGGACTGCAATATGGCGCGGATGGAACTGGAGGTGGTCGGCGATCACTCCCGAATGCAGAAGGGCACCAATGTGCGGTTCGAGTCCGCCCGGCACGACGACGGCGTTTGGCTGACGTCTTTGATTACATTTCGCTTCACCGCGAAATTTTTCAAGATGTTGAACGCTCGCGGTGAAATGACGATGACCTTCTCCGACTATCACAAATTCCAGGTGGATAGTCGCATGGTGGACACTGGGCAGGACCGCTAGTTCTCGGCCGGCCTTTCTGCGTGATCGATCACCAGCACCTGGACAGGCGCTTTCTGCGCGCGCAGGCGCAATCCGAGTTGCTCCTGGACTGCGGTGAAGACGGAAGGCTTGTCGAGCCTCTCGAGCGCGGCGCTCTCCCCGGCTTTGGCCGTGCGGGAGTTTTCGGGAGTCCACTGCAGTCGGAAATTGAAGGTGCCTTCCAAGCCTGTGAGGTTCACTACGGGCAGGTCCATTTGACGGGAGAGCACCTCCGCGAAACGGTCCATCGACGCGTTCCTGGCGACGATATCTCCACGTCCGTTGCTGGTCTGGTGGCTCTCTCCATCGGTTCTTTCCATCTTCGGCCCATTCTTCGCGACCTCCAGGACATAAGCCTGTATCGGTTTGGTCTCGCGGTGGAGAGCCAGTTTGAAGCGCTCCGCCATTAGCGATCGCAGCATCGTCATCACATCAGCGTCCGGTCGTTCGCCCTTGGCGTCGATGTCGAACCGGTCTGAGTCCAGCCAATCCGGGCCGCCAAGAATTTGGTTCGGTCCGATTCCGTAGGCTGCCATGATGCAGCGCTTCAATGTCACATTCTCGGCAGTGAGCCGGCCATTTCCGGAGTGGACGCCGGAAGAACTTGGGTCGGCATTGCTGGGCTTGATCGAAGCGACCTCAAATCGCAGCGACGCCTCGGACTGCCCGAAGGCCAGTCCGGAGGCGCAGAGTATCGCGCAAGCAACTTCTCGAATCACTTGTGCCCCTCCCGACGTTAGACGACATGCGTCGTGGGAGCGTTGGGTTTTGTTGCTGACCGATTCTTCAGTCAAATTAAATAGTCCTCGCACGGGACAGCAACGTGAAGCGCTCTCCCCCCAACACCTCGTCACCGGCGTATGCTCTTCGACTGGATGGTGGCTGGCGATCTGCTCAATGCGATCCGGATCCTGGCCGTTCGCGGAATAGGCTCTTTACAGGCATCTTATTTTGGACCTATTCAGCCATCAAAGTGTCCAGTAGCCAGCGTGGCATCACGATCTGAGCGCCAGCCCATACGGAGGGAAAGTGCTTGAGGTTGCCGGTTACCAAATAGTTTGCGTGCGCGGCCTGAGCACATTCTAGAAAAACATCGTCGTCCGGGTCGGAGCACGCCCGTACGATTTCCGTTGGACGCACCCAAATCGCCTTCTCACGGATGGACTGAAGTACGCTCTGGATCACGTCATCAGGACGTTCAGTCGCGGACGTGCTGAGGACCTCCTCATACTCGGCATAGATATTGCCACTAACGCACATTTGGATGGATCCGCTGACCGCGGACAGGAATATCTGTGCGGAAGGGTCAAGGGGCTGGAGCAACGCCGAAACGACTACGTTGGTATCGAGAACGATCCGAATCATCCGCCCGGTCGCAAGCTGGACTCACGCCGGGACTGCCGGGCCGCGGCGATCTCCGCGCCGATCTCTTCCGCGGACAGTTGATCGAGTCCGGCTTCCTTAGCGGTTTTCCATGATTTCTCAAGCCATTCCGGTGCCAAGTCATGTTGCAGCGCCTGGCGAGCGTATTGCTCGGCGGAAAGCCCTTGCGCGCGCGCTTTGCGGGTGAGCGCTGCCATCTGCTCGTCGGGAAGTTCAATCGTGAGTATCATGGTCAAACTCTTGCCCCTCTCTCCGGCGTAAAGGATATGTGCGTGCCTGTCACGGGTCTCAGCTTCCCGGACGCTTCCAGTCCCCAGCCGACGAAGTCCAGCTATACCACGCAGCTACACCGAAAGGGGGCACTGGACCTCAGCCGTCGAAGCGGTAGCCCAGCCCTCGCAGATTTCGCAGGTATCGCGGATTGGCGGGGTCGGGCTCGATCTTGCGGCGTAAATTGGCAATATGATTATCCACGATCCGGTCGGAGGCGAACGTGTCGGGGCCCCACGCGCCGGCCAACAGGCGCTCGCGACTCAGCACACGTCCCCGGCCCCGAATGAACAACGCCAGTAGCTTGAATTCGAGCGGGGTCAGCTCTACCGTTTTCCCGGCCCGTCGCAACTCGCCTCTCTGAAAATCCACCTCGATGTCGCCGAAGCGGTAGATCTCGATTTCGGGCTCGCCCCGCGCGCGCCGTAGCAGCGCTTTGATGCGCGCACGCAGTTCGCGTGTGCCGAACGGTTTCGTAACGTAGTCGTCGGCGCCCAACTCGAAGCCGAGCACCTTCTCGGCCTCCTGAGTCTTGGCGGTCAACATCAGGATCGGAGTCCGCGACCCCGCCCGCCGGAGCTCGCGGCAAACCTCGAAGCCGTCCTTTCCGGGCAGCATGACATCCAGCAGGATCAGGTCGAATTCCGATTCACGTGCCCTTCGCGCAGCCACGCTGCCGTCCGTGACGACCTCCACATCGTAGCCTTCCATCTTGAGGTCGTCTTCGAGCCCCAGCGCGATTCCCGGCTCATCCTCTACTACCAGGATCCGCGTCATGCCGCAGCCCCGCTGGCCGGCAGGAGCATCGTGAAGGTGCTGCCCTTCCCGGGCTCGCTTTCCACCGTGATGTCTCCGCCATGCGCCGCCACAATGTGCCGTACCATCGCCAGTCCTACGCCCGATCCCTTCACATTCGCCGCTGTCGCCGCCGTGCCCCGCACGAACTTCCGGAAGATCGCCTTCCGTTCCGCGGGCGCGATCCCAACACCCTGGTCGCGAACCCGAATCGCCACGCTATGTCCCTCGCGTCCCAACTCCACCCACACGGTGGGATGTTGGGGCGAGTACTTCAGGGCATTATCCACCAGGTTGCGCAGCGCCACTGAGATCGCCTCGGGATCGGCGTCGATCCGAAAGCGCGATTCAGTTCCCATGGTCTCGATATGCCGCCCCTGGCTTGCAATCTGCCCTTCGAATTCGCCCACTACATGCCGGACCAGCGCGCCTGCGTCGAGTTCCTCGAAGCGGTACTGTCGGGCTCCTGCCTCCATCCTGCCAAAATTCAGGAGACCTTCCACGAGACGCTGCAGGCGCGCCGTCTCACGCACCAGGGTCTCATAGTAAACCTGGCGGCGGTCTTCATTGGGCACCCGCCCCAGCAAAAGAATCTCGGAAAGCTGGCGAATCGAGGTGAGTGGCGAGCGGAATTCGTGCGAGACGCCCGAGACGAAGTCCGACTGCATTCGCGATACCTCCATCTCGCGCCGGATGGCGCGCGCGATGAAATAAGTACCGCTGATCAAAAATATCACCATTACGCTGGTCCCCAGCAGCAGGAAGCGTTGACGCGCAATCATGCCGGCCTGGGTGAGGCTGGGCACGCCCGTGACGTAGAGGGTCCAGGGCAGCCCGGTTTCATCCTGGGTGCGGACAGCGGCGCGATTGTGGCTGTCCTTGTGACCGGCCAGCAGACGCCCTTCACTGTCGAACACCGCGGGAACTACATCCTTCGCGGCGAGGATCTGTTTCAGGAAAGATTCGGGCCGCGTTACCAGCACCGCCCGCCGTTCGGGCCCGCCCCGCCAGATCACGAAGAAGGGGCGGCGATCGACCCACACGATGCTCTGCCCGCGCGGGGCTGGTTCGGTTTTTCGCTGGCCCCAGGCGAGAGCGGCGGCGTCCGACAAGGCCAGCGACTCCGCCGGCGGCAATCCCTGGCTGCCGGCAAGGCGTGAGGCCTCCCGCCAATAGAACTCAAACTGGCCGCGCGTCAACTGCCACCTTGCCGAGAGCAGGTCTTTCAGAAGCGCTGCCATGCGGGTCCGAACCTCAGCAGCAGGCGTCGTGGCGGATGCCTGCGCCGTCAGCTCGCACTCGGCGTGGCGGCCCAGGAGGTCCGCCGGAACTCCCGCGACGCGAACGCCCGTCATGCCGGCCAGCCGGACATAGGCTGCGCGACTATCCTGGTAGCGTCCGGCATTGCGCATCACCCGGCTGTAGCGCAGCAGGGCACCCGCGCGAGTGGCCGGATCCGGAGACGCGGCCAGACGCTGATACGTTTCGGCGGCCTTTTGCAGACGCCCCTGCTGGAACTCGAGAAGCTCCGCCTCGGCGAAAAGCATTTCCGGAGCTTCCGGTTCAGCCGAAGGAAATGGCCGGAATAGCAGGCGCCCCGCGGGTTCCGCGGACATCTCCTCGCCGTTGAGGAGAAGAAGCAGGCCATCTTCAGGCGCGTCCTCGGGAGAGGGATTGGCGATGAAAGCTCCGAGCCGATCGCCGGTCTCGGCGAGCGTCCGCTTGAGCGTCGCCGCGGCCTGATCGGCGGCCTGTTCGAGGAGTTCCTGGGCGCGTTGCGCCTCGACAATGCGCTCCTGATCGAGTAATTTCCATGCGGACCAGCCCACGGCTGATACGGACACGAGGGTCAAGAGGAATAGGATCAGGAGAAGGCTACGAGGCGGCTTGAGCCACGCTTTCATATGTGGCCGACAAGCAAAGTGTACCTCACTCTTCGGAAACAGGGGTGGGATTGGGGGGTTCGGTTCGTGGTGCTTTCCAGCCGCCGAACGTCTCTTCCAAGGCCGCCGCGACACGAAGCGCAACGTCCTCGCGCCAGGGACGAGCCACGACCTGGACCGCGACCGGCAGCCCGCCGGACGTCTCGCCGCAACGCACTACAGCCGCCGGCCATCCGGTCAGATTGAACGCCATCGTGTGACTGAAGCCGCGGAAGTTCGCGTCCAACGTCGAAGTCCCGTGCGGGAGTGCAGCATGAATGTACGCCGGACAGAGAATCACATCGAAGTCGCGCAGGAAGGCGAACATCCCCGTGCGATAGGCGTCCCATTCGGCCCAATAGCTCTGTAAGCCCGCAAGGTCCGTCCGGTACACCTCCAGTTTGTCGAGCCACCCGCGCAGCAGAGGATGCACGGCAGTCGAGCCGAGTTGCTGCAGGTACTGCCAGAGCCCGTCGCCGCCGTCTGCGCCAATCAGCTTCATCTCCAGGTCGTAGGATTGCTCGATGCCGTGCGGGCGCGCCTCCTCTATGCCTCGAACCTCAGAGGCTAGCGATTTGGCCGCTGCACGAACCACTCGCGAGACGTCCTCATCCGCCGCAGCGATCCCGTTGTCCGTATAGAACGCCACCCGCAGATCCCTCAATTCGACTGCGCGCGGATCGTGAAAAGGCATGCTGACTGTGCTCACGTCACATCCATCGGTGCCGATCAGCAATGGCATCACGGCGATCAGATCCTCCACATAACGAGCCATCGGCCCGATCTGCCATAACGCCTCGATCCAGCCGCCCGACGGAGGAAAATGACCCGTCCGCGGCAAACGGCCCGAGGTCGGTTTGATGCCGGCGATGCCGCAGAACGCGGCCGGCAGACGCACGCTGCCGGCGCAATCGCTACCCAATCCAAGAGGCGATCCACAACTCGCGATCAGAGCCGCCTCCCCACCGCTGCTACCGCCCGAAGTGCGCGCCGGGTCGTATGGATTGCGAGTAGCGCCGAACAGCAGATTGTCGCTTTCAAACGCAAAGAGCAGGTCCGGCAAATTGGTGTGGGCGAGGGGAAGCGCTCCTGCGGCTCGCAGCCGCGCGACCAGGGTGGCGTCCGCTACCGAAGGCGCGGCGTGCTTGCGGCCGAGAGTTCCGGCCGTGCAGACGGAGCCCGCTACCTCGATGGAATCTTTAATGCTGAACGGCACGCCATGTAACGGACCCGGCTGAGGCGCGTCGCCGCGATCCAGTACCTCAATCACCGCATTGATTTGCGGATTGACGCGTGCAATCTGTTCCCGGTGGGCCTGCATCAACTCCACGGAGGAGATCTGGCGCTCGCGAATCAAACGCGCCTGCTCCACTGCGGAGCGCGATAGGACGTCCTGCATCATCCCGCGTCCGGCTGCGCCCTTCCGATGCTCTGCGCCACCAGGTCCCTCAGCTCACCCAACAACGATTCGGTGTTCGATCCCTTCTTGACCACACTCTGCACGTAACCGTTGAGGCGCCGCCGGTCGTCTGCGGTCAGATCTTTCGCGGTCAGCACGATTACGGGAATGCGCCGGCCCTCGGGAACCCGCCGGAACTCGTCGATAAAAGTGAAGCCGTCCATCTCGGGCATCATGAGGTCCAGGAGCACGAGGCCCGGCAGCTTACTGGCCGCCATCTCCAACGCGATCCGGCCGTTCGCCGCAGTCTGCACCTGCCAGCCGTCTTTCTCCAGCGTGTTCTTGAGAATGTAGCGAGTGTCCGGGTCGTCTTCCACCACCAGCACCGGCACTTGCCCATGCTTTGAACCGTACTTGCGAATCACGGAGATGAGCCGCTCACGATTGATCGGCTTCATCATATACTCGGCGGCGCCCAGCGCGTACCCCATGCTCTTGTTGTCCACCATGGTCAGCATGATGACGGGGATATCGTGCAGGCCGGGATCGGCTTTCAGCGCGGAGAGCACACTCCAGCCGTCCATTCGGGGCATCGCGACGTCCAAAGTGATCACGTCCGGATGCAGCTCATGGGCGCGTTTCAGACCTTCCTCGCCCCCGGTAGCGCATTCTACCCGATAGCCCTCTTTTCCAAGGAACGATTGCATCAGCTCGCGCACGGTCGGATCGTCGTCGATGATCAGTACGCATCCGGCAGATTTTTTGGTGGCCGGGGCCGGTGCAGGCGTGGCTTCGTCAACTAGAACCATGGTTTCGGCAGTCTTCGGATCGCGCACCTCGACGGGAATACGAATCGTAAATGTCGTGCCTTTACCCAGCTCGCTCTCCACCGTGATATTGCCGCCCATCAACTCGCAAAACTTCCGCGTGATGGTGAGACCCAGGCCGGTTCCGCCGTACTTCCGGGTGGTCGAGGCGTCGGCTTGAGTGAATGCCTCAAAGACCTTGCCCGCCTGCTCCTGTGTCATCCCGATGCCCGAATCTTTCACGTGGAACGCCACCCACGAACGCGATCCAACCTGTTCGCTGCGCACGCGAAGTTCGATTTTCCCGCCCTTGGTGAACTTCGAGGCATTGCTCAGCAAATTGAATAGTCCCTGACGCACTTTGGTCAGATCGGCTCGAATCGCGGCGATTTCCGGCGCCACATCCACCACCAACTGATTGGCATTCTTATCGATCAGGGGCTGCATTGTGGTCACGACATCGCGCACCATGTCGTGGACGCTGAAGGCCTCCAGGTAAAGATCCATCTTGCCGGCTTCAATCTTGGAGAGATCGAGGATGTCGTTGATCAGCGCCAGCAAATGTTTGCCGGCGGCATTGATTTTATTGAGATCGGGGATGAAATCTTCCTGGCCGAGATCCTGCGCCTCTTCGGTCAGCATCTCGCTATAACCGATGATGGCGTTCATCGGCGTACGCAGCTCGTGGCTCATGTTGGCCAGAAACTGGCTCTTCGCCTGATTGGCGGTTTCCGCAGCCTCCATCAGCACCTGGAGTTCCTGGTGGCGCGATTCAAGTTCGGCATTGGCACTGGTCAAGTCGCCGCGCGTCTTTCGCAGGCGCGCCGCCATGTCGTTAAAGGCGTTGGCCAGCTCTCCCAATTCGTCGTTGGCGGAAAGCTTAATGTAGCAGCTCAGGTCTCCGCCGCCGAGCGAGTCGGCTCCCGCCTTGAGCACGCCCAGGCCGCGCGTCAGATGGCGCGAGACCAGAATTGCCAAAAGCCCTGACAGCAGTCCTGATATTACGAAGATCGCGACGGTCACACGATCGGTAATGCGCGCCACTTCGTAGAAGGCCAGGCTGGACGCGTCCACGCTGTCTTTTTCATACTGCTGCACTTTGGGCAGCAATTGCGTCATCACTTTCTGGCTCAGCGGTTCGGCATGAACCACAACTTCGGTAATGGCCTTCGACTGATTTCGCCCGAAATTCTCGTAGAAGATCCGCCAGGAACTACTGAGTTCGTGATATGCGGCGGCAAAGGAATCGATGGCCGCGATCCCGCCGGCGTCGCTGAGCGCGCGCATCTGCGCGATCTGGGACTCGGTATGGTCGAGTCGCACGTTCACGCGGCTGACTTCTTCGGCTGAAGTTCCGCCGCTGGTCACGTCGGCCATGTCCTGGCTCAGCAGCGTCACCTGTTTCTGGTAGTCGTTCAATTCCTCGTGAATCGAGCTGATCAGATCCTGCCGGCTGATGGCGCGTCGTAGTTCCTCAAATGTGGTCTTGCGCTTGAAATCGCTCCAGAAGTAAATGACCAGATTCAATCCCAGCAGCACCAGGATCGCGAAATACGAAAGTATCAGCCGCCGGCGGATAGTCATCGCTAACGAAGTGCGTAGCCTTTGTCCCCGGGAAGTTTCCCATCGATCTTGAGCACTTTCAAACCCTTGGGCACCCCGGTAGCTTCCACGAATGCCACCGACCCCGGGATCGCGGAAACCAGCTCAGTCGCCATCTCGTTGGAGTAGACAATCTTGGGACCGCTGGACGCCTCGGCGCGAAACACCTTGGAGATCCAGTATTGCCGGAATTGCGATTCCGACATCTGGTAGATGGTCTTGAGCACCACATCGCGTTCCCGGGTTGCTGGAGCGCGAATCAAAAGCGTGACTCGCAAGTTCGAATTCCAGAACTGGCGATCTCCCAAGAGCAGCTTGCGAATCTCGCCGAAACTCAGGTTATCCGCCGGAGTGTCCGGCCGCACAACAACGGCGATGTCGTTATCCGCGCTGCCCGCCGGGGGCACCACCAGACCGAGAAAAATCAAGAGAAAGAGTAAACCCCGACGATGAGCACACTGTGCCCACAACATGAATCCGTGAACCATTGCCTGTCCAACCGCGAAACTTCGCGGAATCTGTATGTTCGCGGATTATAGCAGAAGCGCATGGGGCCCCGTGCGCCGAGTCTGACCAAGAGGAATAAGTCGTGCCGAATCAATGTCAAACCGACCTACTCCTAAGTTAATTCAAGCCTGCCTACCGCAGTTATCCAGGCATAGTGAGGGACTTACCCTTTGGCAGGTTGCCTCTTCTGCAGATTTTGGGTAAGCTCATACATCGCGCTTGGTACGTGGTCTCAGAAGTCCGCTGCCGTATCGACAGATCGCTTGCTAACGCGCGCGGCTCGTTACGACCGTTAGGGAGTGTTCTTGCCTGAATACACGGGGCCGTGTCAACGAAACGATATACTTAGCCATCTGCGCCGAAGCCCACCACTATGACCGCCAGTTCGCCACGAGTGCCGCACCAAATCCTGGTAGTGGACGACGAGCCGGATTTGGAGTTGCTCGTTCGCCAGAGGTTCCGGCGCCAGATTCGCGATAAGGAATTCGAATTCCTCTTCAGCCACAACGGAGAGGAAGCACTGCAGACGCTCGCTGTACATCCCACCGTGGAATTGGTGCTGAGCGACATCAACATGCCGGTGATGGACGGATTGACGCTGCTGGGCAAACTGTCCGAGGCGAGCAAGACGCTGCGGGCGGTAGTCGTCTCCGCGTACGGCGACATGTCGAACATCCGCACCGCCATGAATCGCGGGGCAATCGATTTCCTGATCAAGCCGATCGACTTCGAGGATCTCGAAATCACCATCCGCAAGACGCTCGACCAGGTCGCGATGCTGAAGCAATCGCTGCACACCCAGGAGCGATTGATGGCGATCCAGCAGGAACTGGGGGTAGCGGCGCGAATTCAGCAGTCGATCCTTCCCCGCACCTTTCCCCCATTTCCGTCACGCAACGACTTTGAACTGCACGCCGCAATGGTGCCGGCCAAGGAAGTGGGCGGTGATCTTTTCGATTTCTTCCTGCTGGACGATTTTCACCTGGGATTTGTGCTCGGCGATGTCAGTGGAAAGGGCGTGCCCGCGGCGTTATTCATGGCTGTGAGCCGCACATTGCTGCGAGCCATCGCGCTGCAGCAGGTGCCGCCCGGCAAGTGCCTGGATTATTTGAACGCCACGCTTTCCCACCAGAATTCGGCGTACATGTTCGTCACCATGTTCTACGGCATTCTCGATACGCGCAGCGGCGATGTGCAATACGCTGTCGGCGGACATAATCCACCCTACATATTCTCGCCGGGAGGCGGGGTGCGGGAGTTGTCCACCTCGAATGGCGGGCCGGTGGTCGGATTGATGGAGAACGCCAGGTACGAGACGGCGCATTGCCACATCAAGCCAGGGGAAGGCATCCTGCTGTTTACGGATGGGGTCACCGAGGCGATCAACCGGTCGGATGAGTTCTTTTCCGAAGAGCGGCTGGAGCAATTCCTGGCAACTCACAGCAACTCCACCGCGGAACAACTGGTTACCAGTCTCCATTCACTGGTGGAGAGCTTCGCCGCCGGAATGCCGCAGGCCGACGACATCACGGTACTTGCCTTGCGATATCTCGGTTAGGTCTGGAAACATCATGTCGAAAGTATTGTTGGTTGAAGACAACGAGATGAACCGCGATATGCTCTCGCGCCGGCTGATCCGCCAGGGCTTCGAGGTGGTGGTGGCGGAGGATGGAGGGCAAGGCGTCTCCTCGGCATTCGAAATCATGCCGGACATCATTCTCATGGATATGAGCCTGCCCGTGTTGGATGGCTGGGAAGCAACTCGCCAGTTGAAGGCGGACGCGCGCACCAGCGGCATTCCCGTGATCGCGCTGACAGCCCACGCGATGGCGGGCGACCGGCACAAGGCGCTCGAAGCAGGCTGCGACGATTACGATACCAAGCCGATCGAGTTGCCGCGCCTTCTGGAAAAAATCCGGCGCCTGATTGCGGAACATCCGCGGTCATGACGCAGGCGCTTAGCGGTGACGCGCTCAAGCACCTGCGGCACGATCTGCGTACACCAATCAATCACATCCTGGGATACACCGAGATCCTGCTCGAGGACTTCGGGGAGAGCGGAGGCGATCAGCTTCCGGATACTCTGCGCGAGATTCACTCGGGCGGCCGCACTCTGCTCGAGTGGATCCAGCAATCGCTCGGAGAGTCGCTCGGCAGCGTCAGCGGAGCGCAATTGCAGGCGTTCGAAGCCAAGCTTCGTCCGGAAGCGGAGCGGCTGTTGCGAGCCTCCGAAGCGGTCAAGGAGAGCTTGCATCACCTGGAGGGGACGCAGGAAGCCCTCTCCGACATGGAGCGCGTCGCGAGCGCATTTCACCGGCTGCTCACGCTGGTGCGGGAGACGGTCCACGGTCCAGACGCGACGCCTGCCGAACCCGCATCGCCGGCACCCATACCGAAAGTGCAGCCCGAGGTACCTCCAGCGCCGGTGCGCGCCACGCCCGACGACGCCGCCGGCCGCCTGCTGATTGTCGAGGACAATCCCGCGAACAGGGACCTGTTACGGAGGCGCCTGGAGAAGGAGGGACACCAGGTTCAGGAAGCCGAAAACGGCAGGCAGGCGATCGACAGGCTGGCCAGCGAAGAGTTCGATCTCATGCTGCTCGACATCATGATGCCGGAGATGAACGGCTTCGAAGTGCTTGCCAGAGTCAAGCAAAATCCCCGGCTGAACGGACTCCCGGTGATCATGATTTCGGCGCTGGATGAAATTCAGAGCGTGGTGCGCTGCATCCAGATGGGTGCGGAAGATTATCTGCCGAAGCCGTTCGACCCGGTTCTGCTTCGGGCGCGAATTGGCGCCTCTCTCGAAAAGAAGCGATTGCGCGACCGCGAGCGGCGCAAAACCGAGGAACTGGAAGAGGCGCTGCATCGCCTCAAGGAGACGCAGGACCAGTTGGTGGTGCAGGAGAAGATGGCGTCCCTCGGTGCGCTGACGGCAGGCATCGCTCACGAGATCAAGAATCCGCTCAACTTCGTGACCAATTTTGCGGAGCTGTCGGTCGATCTGCTACAAGATCTCCAGCAGGCACTGACGCCGGCCAGAGGCAGCCTGACGCCCGACGACTCTTCCTATCTGGACGAACTCACTGGCGATCTGACCATCAATCTGCAGAAGATTCGAGAGCACGGCAAGCGCGCCGACAGTATCGTGCGCGGCATGCTGGCGCATTCACGCGGCGGCTCGGGACAACGCGAAAAAGTGGACTTGAATTCTCTGGTGTCCGAGGCCGTCAATCTGGCCTATCATGGCCTGCGAGCTCAGGATTCCACTTTCAACATCGCCCTGGAAGCCGAGTACGACAAAACGATGCCGCAGATCCAGGTCATGGCCCAGGATCTCAGCCGCGTAATCCTGAACATCGCGAACAACGGGTGCTACGCGGCAAATCAGAAACGCATCCAGCGGGGCGACAGCTTCCGCCCCCGTCTGCGAGTCACGACCAGCCACACACGCGATCACGCGGAAATACGGATTCACGATAATGGGACGGGCATCCCCAAGAACGCTCTGCAGAAGATCTTCAATCCGTTCTTCACCACCAAACCGACTGGCGTCGGCACCGGTTTGGGCTTGTCGCTCAGTTACCAGATTGTGGTGGAGCAGCACAAAGGGAACATTCGCGTAAACACCGAAGAAGGTGAATTCACCGAGTTCGTGATTACGCTGCCCCTACAGCCCGTCTGATTCGGAACAGGGTCGTAGACCGTTACTTACGTGCAACTCGCGACGCGACGAGTCTCTGAGACAAGTTTCTAAAACCCTTCCGGCGATTCTGGCAAGGGTCCGTGAATGTCGATGCCGTGCCTCTCTGCCAGCATCATCAGCTTGCCCATGTCAGGAGGGGAGGGCGGCTCGGTGATCGGCGTCGTCTGATTCAGAACGAATTGCTCGAATCCGCCAGGAGTACACAGTATCAGCATTTTTGCCGGAGCATCGCCGATCACCTTGAAGCCGTGGGCGATTTCGCGCGGCCCGTAAACGAACGCGCCCGGACCTGTCTTGAGCCACTTCCCGTCGCAGATGAACGCCACTTGTCCATCCAACACGTAAAACGACTCGTCTTCCCGATGATGGGTGTGATAGGGCGTTGCAAACCCCACCGGCATCTCCCAATGCTCCATCAGCGCGAACGCTCCATCGGTCGTCTCGGAGGTCGCCCTCATCTGGCTCGGAACTCCCAAAAACCGGAAAGCTGCATCTTCTCTTGTGTTCAAGTAAGGCTTTTGCGCCCTGCTCATTTCGTTGCTCCTCATCTCTCCGCGCGCAAGTCGTTTTGCCGCTCGGTTCGCGCTCGATACCCGGATGTGTAACGAGCCGCCGGCCCGTTACACATAAAATATCAGGTGAATGGAAATTGAGCTCAACGATTCGGACCTTGCGCATCGCATCGGCCGCGGGAATGATCGGGCCGCCGAAGCCGAGCTATTCCGCCGCATGGCCCCGCGCATCCGGCTCTTCGGGCTGCGCCATCTGCGAAACCAGGACGCCGCGGATGACCTCGTCCAGCAGGTCCTCATCTCTACCCTGGAAGCTCTGCGCGCCGGCCGTCTGCGGGATTCCCATAAGCTATCGTCCTTCGTGCTGGGAACGTGCCGCATGATGGTCCTCGATCTCCGCCGCAACTCGCAGAGAAAGGAACGCCTGCTCGAACAATATGGAGCGGACCTGGCCCCGGCCCCTTGCGCCGAACCGCAACTGGATTCCGAACAGCTCGCGCAGTGCGTGCAAAAGCTCAAGGAACGCGAACGATCCGTGATCGTCCTTTCGTTCTACGACGAGCAGACCCGCGCGGACGTCGCCCGCTTCCTCGGTGTTTCCGAAGCCAACCTGAGGGTGATCCGCCATCGGGCCCTCCATCAATTGCGCGATTGCATGGGGGCGGCCGCGTGACCTGCGGGACGCCCCTCGACGCCGCCATCCTCGCCGACTACTGGCTCGGCGCACTGCCTGAATCCGAAGAACAGTCCGTCGAGGAACACCTCTTCGCCTGCGACGAATGCGGTGCGCGCCTCCGTGAGGTGATTGCTCTCGCCGGAGCCATTCACAACCTGGCGCGCGAGGGCTCGCTGCTCATGGTGGTCAGCGATGCTTTTATCCAACGCGCCGCGGAGCAGGGTCTGCATGTGCGGCAGTATGCTCCTCCGAGGGGAGGCAGCGTGGAGTGCACCGTTACTGCCGGGGACGACCTTCTCATCGGACGATTGACCGCCGACCTGAGCGGGGCAAAGCGGGTCGATCTGTCGGTCTGCAATCAGCGCGGCCGGGAACAGGTTCGCCTCGCGGATATTCCGTTTCATTCCGCAGCCGGCAGTGTCGTCTTCCAGCAGTCGATCACCTATGCCAAGGCGGCGCCTTCGGAAACCATGATTGCCCGTCTGGTCGCTCTCGATGACGCAGGCGGCGAACATCTGCTGGGCGAATATACCTTCCACCACACCCGCACGATGCCCGGCCCAGGCGCCTGGTGAGGGCTATAATCGTGGAACCAGCATGCCCCTCAGCGCGGGAACCAAGCTCGGGCCGTACGAAATCCTGGGGTCTATCGGGAAGGGCGGTATGGGCGAGGTCTACAAGGCACTCGACACCCGCCTCGGGCGCATCGTGGCAATCAAGCAGATTCAGAGTGGGCAAAGTTCGCGTTTCGAGCAGGAAGCCCGCGCCATTGCTGCACTGAACCATCCCAATATCTGCGCGCTTCATGACATCGGCCCCGACTACATGGTGATGGAGCATATCGAAGGTCAGCCGCTTCACGGTCCGATGGGCACCGATGAGGCCCTGGCAGTCGCATCGCAGATCGCAAGTGCACTGGCGGCAGCGCACAAGCGCGGGATCCTCCATCGCGATCTGAAGCCGGCCAATATTCTGCTCGCCGAGTCCGGCGTTAAGTTGCTCGACTTCGGCCTTGCTAAAACGATCGACACCGGCAACGACGACACGCTGTCGATGGAAGGCTCGATCGCCGGAACGGCAGCGTACATGTCACCCGAACAGGCGCAGGGCCGCGACCTCGATCCCCGGTCTGACATCTTCAGCTTCGGCACGGTCCTCTACGAACTGCTGTCGGGGAGGCGGCCGTTCAGCGGCGCCTGCACACTCGAGATGTTGAACGCGGTAGTACACGACGACCCCATGCCTTTCGATTCGACGCTCTACCCGATTGTGGAGCGCTGTCTCGCCAAAGACCCGTCGCAGCGCTTCCAATCGGCGATCGAGCTCGCGGACGCGTTAAAGTCGCCGCCGGCGCGGTCGCCCAACCGCAATACGGTCCGGCCCTCCATCGCCGTGCTGCCGTTTGCGAATATGAGCGGCGATCGCGAACAGGAGTATTTCAGCGACGGCCTGGCCGAGGAGATTATCAACGCGCTGGCGAGAATCCCCGAGCTCAAAGTGATCGCACGGACTTCCGCTTTCGCCTTCCGCGGACAGAACGCGGACGTGCGCAGGATTGCCGAAACGCTGGGCGTCGCCCATGTTCTCCAAGGTAGCGTGCGCCGCTCGAGCAACCGGATCCGCGTCACTGCGCAGCTCATCGCCGCGTCGGATGGTGGCCATCTTTGGTCCGAGCGCTACGACCGCGAAGTCGCCGACATCTTCGCGATGCAGGACGACATCGCCGCCGCGATCGTAGCCGTCCTCCAGCTCAAACTCTCGCCCCATACCGTGAGACGGCCGGCCCACACGCCTCCGCTGGCCGCATACGAGGCCGTTATGAAGGCACGCCAGCAATTCAGCATCATGAGCCCCGAATCGTTTGACCGCGGCCGGGAGTGGCTGGAACAGGCGATCGCGCTCGACCCGGATTACGCGCTCGCCCACAGCCTGCTGGCATCTCACCTCGTGACTATTGCCAATGCCGGGACGAAACCTGCGCATGAGTTGATGCCCGCCGCCCGGGCCGCCGCGTGCAGAGCGCTCTCCCTCGAGCCGGAAATGCCCGAGGCACTGGCAGCGTTGGCCCGCATCACGGCTCTCTACGATTACAACTGGGCTGAGGCCGAGCGTCTGTTCCAGCGCGCTCTCACGCAAACTCCAATCTCGCCCATCGTGCGCCAACTCTACGGTGGCTATTCACTCTCCGGGCAAGCCAAACGCGCCGTCGATGCGCTCGAACTCGCCCGCCAGGACGATCCACTCGACTCCTACTTCCGGTTTCTTCTCTCCATGGCATACCTGATGGACGGACGGACCGAAGATGCCATCGCCGAGTGTCGCAGGACGCTGGAAATCGACGGACGCTCGTCCTCCTCCCACGTCCTGTTGGCGTGGGCTTACCTGGAGCTTGGGAACGAGGAGGAGGCTCTCCATGCGGCGGAACGCGGCTACTCGCTCGGAGGATGGCCGTGGGTTTCGAGCGGGTGCCTTGCTGGAGTGGCCAAGCGTGTGGGGGACTCCGTTCGCGCGGCGCAAGCGCTCGAGCGACTCGGAGACGGCACGTCCTACAGCGCTCCTACCGGATTCGCACAGCAATGCCTGATCACTGGCGAGATCGAAGAGGCTGCCAAATGGGCCTCCAGGGCGATCGAACAGCGGCATGCGCCGATTGTCATGATCCTTCACCAGCCTATCGCCAGAGGTCTGCGCGCGAGCGCGCACTGGCCGGCAGTGGCGAAGAGGATGAACCTTCCAGCCGACTCCAGCGGCATCTCCCGGACCCTCACTGCGCCTGCCCCTTGAGGTGAGACAAACGGTTAAGACGCTTTAGGACGCTATCAGCCGTCCGCTGGGAATCCATCGTACGGCTGGTTGCTTCGATTGCACAATTGCGTTCGTGGACAACCGTGGATTCTTTCTGACCTGGCAAGCCATCCGGCGGCAACTTGCTGCCATGCCTAACGAACTGTACCTAGTCCGTTTGATTCACCGCCAAACTGGTCGCCCCTTTCCCGGTGAACGGCTCTGGACGGCCCCGCAGTTGGGCCAGCACCGGCACCATCCGCTTTCTGCGGGCGCGCAACTGCGAAGGATGGGATGTGTACATCCAGCCGTACGCCGGAAATCAAGATGCGGCTTCCGCCAGCCGAAAAGAAGCGCCCGCAGCGAGCCAAAGAGGAAAATAAGCCAACTACCCGGCGCCGGCCTAATAGGCTATCTTCAATCGGCCCAGATGGTGATACGTCATGAGGCCGCACTTCTCGCATACCAGGATCGCGAATGGTAGATATCCTGCCTCGGGATGGGTCAATGCCTCGGTTGTAGTCGCCACTACTTTATGCAAGGAGAACTGGAAGGGCGCGCCTACTTCGTTTACATCTTGTCTGCCGAATCTATCAATCAGGGTTCGTTCCTGTCCGCCACACATGGGACACGCTTTGCCTTGCATCGCAGCGTTGAGCGCATCCAAAACCTCTTGATGTTTGTCGTCTGTCATGCGAAAGAATTCTATCAGGTGGCGCACGTCGCGGGGCGTCGCGTTCCGCGCCGCAGTTCCCCGCGCCAGTGCGCCTCGATCATTACGTTCCGTTTTCGCTCACGTTCCAGCCCTGGTTGAAAGATATGGAGATTGCGAAAGCTGTTGGCCCTGCTCTCACTGGGAAGACCCGCGGTTCAGATCCAAGCCGTCCACCGGCTCGCCAGTCCACATTTTCCTGGTCGATACGGCGATCCCGAGGATTACCTGCGACGAACGATCGCACGCGCAGCGTTTTCCTCCCCAGGGGGCCCGCTGTGTGAACGCCCTATCATCATCCACCTGCATTAGGGCGGGATGCCGCCAACGTTTGTTCGAACTCCACCGCCTCCACAGGGCTGCCGCGATCCGGCCCTCAGACCAGCGTTGCTTTCCGTTGCCCGGAAACGCATTGCCTGGGCCGCGACGGAGTTCTCGCCGCCAAAGGTGCAGCACGTTCGGATTTACCTCCAACGCGCGCGCCACCTCGCCCAGGGACACCCCTTGTTCCAGCCGACGCACAGCGGCCGGTTTGAACTCCTTTGTGAACTGCCTACGCGACAAACCCATGACTCAATTCTCGATTCAATGAAAACGAGTCTTAACTGTTTGTCTCAAAACTGGGGACAAGTCCATACTCATTCGCATATACTACCCGAGGAGGCGAGTATGACTGACTTGGAGCGAGGCTTGGGAACTCGCTGGTTCGACGAGGTCTGGAACCAGGGCCGCCGGGAATCCATTGCCGAGATGCTGGCGCCGGCCGCCGTTCTCCATGAAGGCGGCGCTGATTGCGTGGGCGCAGAGGGCTTCTATCCATTCTTCGACCGCCTACACGGAGCGTTCTCAAATTTCCGGGTCACCGTTCAGGACACTATCGTCGAGGGCGACCGCGCCTGCGTCCGCTGGGCGTGTAGTTGCACGCACACCGGAGACACCCTGGGCATGCCGGCGACCCACAAAACCGTCCACTTCACCGGAATCTCGATACTCCGGATTGCGGATGGCCGGCTGGTAGAGGGCTGGCAGAACTGGGACATGCTCGGAATGCTGGAGCAGATTCAAGGCGCCGCCAAGTCCGCGACCTACGCGACCGTGTCCTGAAACAGGCTACCGGATCGCCACCAGGTGATAGTTCTTCTTGCCCGTGCGCAGCAATATCGCGGACGGCCATTTCAGATCGTCAGTCTTGACCATCTTCTGTGCCTGGTTCTGGCGTTCGCTGTTGAGATACACGCCGCCGCCATCGATCAGCTTGCGGGCGGCACCCTTGCTTTCCGCCAGCTTCGTGCGAATCATCAGATCCACCAGCCCGATCCCGGTTTCGAGTTCGGTTCGCGCAATCTCGGTCACCGGCACTTCCCGCGCCAGAAGAGCGACCGTTTCTTCCGTCGGAACCTCGGTCGACGCTGAGAACAGGATCCGGCTGGCAGCTTCCACGGCGCGCACCGTCTCAGCTCCGTGCACGATCGTGGTACATTCCGTGGCCAGCACGCGCTGCGCTTCGCGGCCCTCTGGCCGGCTCTGAGACTCTCGCTCCAAGGTCTCGATGCGCTCGCGATCCAGAAAGGTGAAGAGCTTCAGGAAGCGGACCACGTCCGCATCTGCCGTCTGCAGCCAGTATTGGTACATCTGGTAGGGGCTGGTGCGCGCGGCGTCGAGCCACACCGCTCCTTCCTCCGTCTTGCCGAATTTCTTCCCCGTGGCAGTGGTCAGCAGGGGAAACGTGATGCCCTCTCCGCGCTGTCCCAGCATGCGCCGGATCAGTTCCTTGCCCGAAAGAATGTTCCCCCACTGATCGCTGCCGCCCATCTGAATGGTGCAATCAAAATGCTGACAGAGATGCAGGAAGTCGTAGGCCTGCAGCAGCATGTAGCTGAACTCGGTGTAGGAGATGCCCTGTTCGCGCTCGTTCAGCCGCGTGCGCACCGAGTCCCGTTTGATCATTTCGTTCACGGAAAAATACTTCCCCACATCGCGCAGGAAGTCCAAAAGATTCAGCTTCACGAGCCAGTCGACGTTGTTCAGCATCAGAGCCCGATCCTCCGACTCGAGGTCGAAGAAACGGCTCAACTGCGTGCGGATGGCCGCGGCGTTTTGCTCGGTGAGTTCCTTCGTGAGCAGCGTTCGTTCCGACGATTTGCCGCTGGGGTCGCCAATCAGCCCGGTGCCGCCGCCCACCAGTACCAGGGGCCGATGACCGGCGCGCTGCACGTGAGCCAGCCCCATCACCGGAATCAGGCTGCCCAGGTGGAGGCTGTCCGCGGTAGGATCGAAACCTACGTAGATGGTGCGACGCGCCTCGTTCAGGTAAGCGTCCAGGTCATCTGCGGTCACGGCGTCCAGGAAGCCGCGCCACCGTAGTTCTTCGAGAAGGGCACTCTCGTGCGTAATGTGGGCACTCATACTGTTCGGGAAGTTCCATTGTCTCATGGACCCGTGACCCAACGCCGCTGCGCGGCACGCGACAATAGCCCCATGTCACGTCCCGAAGCGTTCACCCAGTTCGTCGCAGCGGTCAATCATCACGATGTGCCTGCCTTGAGAGCTCTCATGCCCAAGGACCACCTGTTCGTCGACTCGCTTGGGAATCGCGTGCAAGGCGCCGGAGCGATGGAAGCCGGATGGCGAGCCTACTTCGCGATGTGTCCGGACTTTTGGATCCGTGTCGAGCAGTCGATGATGGGAGCGGACACCATCCTCGCGATCGGGGAGGCGGGCGGCACCATCGATCAGGTCCCCTGGCGGACACCCGCGGCCTGGAAGGCGGTCATTCGCGACAGCATGGTGCAGGAATGGCAGGTCCACGCAGACAATAAGCCCGTATACGAGATCATGGCGAGGCGGAAGGTGTAGGTCCTTTTCGCGTACCGCTTCCTCAGGATGCAGGTTACTGGGGCGTCAGGACATGAAGCAGGCGCTGGCCATTCGGCGTTCCCAGGCCGGTACACGGATCCCATCCTTGGCCGGCCGCATAGGCACCGTTGTTACCAGAAGTGATGTCGTTCAGCACGCCCTTTGCCGCCTTGCCGTACAGAATCGGATTCAAGAATCCGCAACGCGCTTTCAGTCCCTGGTTCAGTACCGCAATCAATGAAGCCCAGAGGGGCGCGGAAGCACTGGTGCCGCCGATTGGTTCCAACTTTGTGCCACTCACGTGCATAATCACGACCCCCGTGACCGGGTCCCCTACGGCTGCGACGTCAGGCACACCTCTACCCACGACGTGCCCCGGATTGACCGATACGGGCACATTGGCGGCATCTTGATAGTCCGGCTTACTGAAAATCGCACTAATGCCGCCACCTGTTGCCCCTTCCTTAATCTGCACCTCGTTCCACACCGTCTCCTTCGCGATCGCTGGCGGCGATCCGGCCGTCGCCACCAGCTTGGTCCCACCGACCCCAAGAACATTCGGGCTGGACGCCGGGAAGTCAACGTGCGCTCCCGACGAGACTTGATCGCTCGACCCGTCATCCCCGGCTGCCACACAAATGGTGATTTGCTTTGCGATCGCCGCTTCAAACGCGTCATTCACCTGCGTCACGCCCATCGCGGTCCAGGCGCCTTCTGGATCGTCTTCCGGGTTGCCGTAGCTGATCGAGATCACTGAGATGTTGTTGTTATCGGTGATCGCCTCGCTCAGCCCGTCCAGCCAGCCTTGTGTGGTGAATTCGGTGAAGTACATAAAGATCTTGGCGCCAGGCGCGACGGAACCCACCACGCACATATCCAGCATGACCTCGCCCGTGGAATCGCCGTTATTGGAGGAAGCCTGCGTATCGGGGCCGGGATCGTTACCCGGGCCCTGCACCACGACATCCTTGATCGACGGAGTCTTCCCTCCGAGAACCTGCTCAAAGTACGTCTTGAGGGATTGCAGTTTGTAACCGCCCCGCGGATCGCCCGACGAACCGCCGTTGAACGCAAAAATTGCGACGTTTTGACCCGCGCCGTCCAGGCCTGGAGGGTATTGGTACAACTGCGCGACCTGCGGCGGGAAGAAGGTCCCCGGCCACTTATTGCTCAAGTGTGCCAATGCGACCCCGCGCGTCGCTTTGCTTACGGGTTTTTTAAAGCTCTTCCAGTCCGCGCTCCTGCCGTTGATCTTGCGCAGGCGCTCGTCACCCACCTTGCGCGTGTCGAGTCCATAGACACCAATGAGGATACCCAGTAAGTCACTCGGGATATGGACGTCTCCCTCTCGTCCGCGAAAGCGCCCGTCCTCCGGGTGCTCGTAGTCATTGAGTTGAATGTTGAAGGCCTTCTCGATCGCTGCGATCGTCCCCTGCACTTTAATACTCCGCTTGGCCACACTCAGGTCGGACGCCTTGAGATCAACGGTCTTGGCCCAGTCCGCCACCTTCTTCAAATCGGCAGGATCTGCGCCATAGATGGAATTGAACTCATCATTCGAAAGTTTCTCCCGCTCGCTGGGCAGTTGCCTGGCAAAATTGGCCACCTTCTGCACTGCCGCGGCAGGCGGATTCGGGTTCCGTCTTACGTACACGGTCACGGTGATCCGCTGATTCGGATCGGACTTCGCGATGAGTTTCGCGAAAGGCACCAGTTTCCTGGTGCTACCTGGAAGAATTGCCATTGCCGGTTGGTTCGCCACGCAAGATCTCCTCTCTTTGGTATACGCGAGAAAGCGTTCCAAAAGGGGACAGGCCTCTTGATCTTCGACGGTCGCGCTCCGGCGAGGCCCACCCGGGGTTCCGACGTCAGAGGCCATAAAGCGACATTGGCAAGGAAACACGCGATCAGGAGCACGATCCGGTCTAGCCGCCATTCCCACGAAAGTCCCGCGCTAAAATAGCTTCATGCGCATCCTTCTCTTCAGCGGCAAAGGAGGCGTCGGAAAAACCAGTCTTGCCGCCGCCACAGGACTCCAACTCTCTCACCTTGGGTACCGAACCCTCGTCATGAGCGTCGATCCCGCGCACTCCCTGGCCGATTCGTTCGACCTCGAAACCGGCCTCTTCCACGGCAAAACCGGCGACCCCTACCCCATCGACGATCATCTTGCGATCCACGAAGTCAATATCCAAAAAGAGATCAAGCGCCACTGGAAAGAAATCTCCTCCTACGTCATCTCCGTCCTCCGCACCACTGGCATCAGCGACGTGGAAGCGGAAGAACTCGCCATCCTCCCCGGCATGGAAGAACTCAGCGCGATGATGTACGTCAACCAGTTCCGCCGCGAGCAGCGGTACGACGTCATCGTGCTCGACTGCGCCCCCACCGCCGAGTCCATGCGCTTCGTCAGTATGCCGACCACCCTCGAGTGGTACATGAAGCACATCTTTCCCTTCCAGCGCGGCCTCCTCAAAGCCGTGCGCCCCCTCGCCAACCGCGTCTCCCCCGTCGAACTGCCGCCAGACAACTACTTCGCCAACATCCAGGACCTTTTCGGCAAGCTGGATGGCATCGGCGAGCTGCTCGAGGACGCCAAGGTCACCAGCGTGCGCCTTGTCACCAATCCCGAGCGCATGGTCCTGCGCGAAACTCAGCGCGCCTTTGTCTACTTCTCGCTGCATGGTCTTACTGTGGATGGCGTCATCGTCAACCGCGTCATCCCGAGCACCGTTACCGATGCCTATTTCCAGGAATGGCAAGCGTCTCAGGCCGGCATCGTCGAAGAGATCGACCGCTACTTCGCACCCGTCCCCGTCAAACGCGTCCCTCTCTTCACGCACGAGGTGCTGGGACGCGAACGGCTTCAGGATCTCGCCCGCGAACTGTATGCCGATCGCGAGGACCCCGCCGCCGTCACGCGCACTGAGGCGCCCTACAGCTTCTCTAAATCGGACGGCCACTACGAAGTGCGCCTCCAGTTACCCTTCGCCGTCAAAGGCGAGGTAGGCTTGTTCAAGAAGGGTGACGAACTGGTGGTAGAGATCGGGTCGATCCGCCGCCACATCGGCTTGCCGACTTCGATGGCGGCCCTTTCGCCCAGCCGCGCAAAGTTGGAGAATAGAATTCTGACCGTGGAAATGAAGGAGAGCTGAAATGGACGACAACACCAAGACTCCTCCGCACCAGCACCAGGCCGGGTGCTTCTTCTGCGAAACGGCGGTCCCGCTGTTCGAAAAGGTCTGGACCGACGCCACCCGCAACCACTTCCGGAACTCCCGTATCGAGTTCCTCAAGGGCGTCCGGAGCCTGATCGATAGCCGCATCGAGCACCTTTCCCGCTCGCAGGAGCCCAAAGGCACTCACGTCCCCGTGGATTGACGACAGTAGCAATTGCCGCCTTTGCGTGCACCTCTCCCTGGGTGATTTGCTCCACCCAGTGGTTCCGCGTGCTTCCCGTGTGAGCGCTTCCCGGCCCAAATCTTCCACGATCCGGACCCATCTCTTTGAATCTATAGGCAACCAGGTGTAGTGATGAGTCCGAACCCGTATTCAGAAGCCTCGAACCGGAATCGCAATTCTGACGCGGGCTAACCCAGCCATCCAATTGCTCCCCGTGAGCCGCAAACCTGCGTGATACGTTTTTCAACTTAGTGCTACCATTTCAAGGAGCAGTATCACTAATTTCACATTCGTAGCACACACGAAGGGAGCCCGTGACTCCACGGCCGGCTGTCATCGCGTCGTTACTTTTCGCGACTTTCTGGTACTCCCGAGCTGCAGAGGTCCGCGTGACGGGCCGCTTGGCCGATACGCGCGATAGACCAGTGTCGGGAGTCGAGCTTCACCTTCGTCTCCCCGGAACAGCGGTGGAATCGAGGACTGATTCCGATGGCCGGTTTGTGTTCCCGGCGATCCCTCCGGGCGATTACGAGTTGGACGCCGCGGCCTCAGGTTTTGTGGAACTCACAAAATCAGTGCACGTCGGGGAGAACGAAACAACGGTAGATCTTCGCTTCACCAGTCTCGCGCCCGGTCAACAACAAACGGATTCTCCTCATTTTACGGGGACGGTGGCAGACGCATCTGGCGCGGTGATCGCAGGCGCGACAGTGCTGGTTCAGAGCGCGAGCGGCACCATACAAAGCAAAACAGAGTCGGGCAGCGACGGCTCCTTCATCCTTTCTGGGCTTTCGCCAGGTGAATATCGGCTCGTCGTCTCTCACCCCGCATTTGAAACGAAGGAAACACCGGTCGCCATTGGCACCGAAACGCCACCTCCGTTACGCATCGTCCTGGCTGTGAGCGTCATGAGCAGCGCTATAAACGTGCAAGGCAGGGAGGATGACCTGGTCGGGATTGCCGATTCCGGCACCCAGGGAACGGTGGGCGCGAAGGAAATCCAAGATCGACCCATTCTTCGTTCCGGTGAAGTTCTGGAAACCGTTCCCGGCCTCATCATTACCCAGCACGCCGGCGGCGGAAAGGCCAACCAATATTTTCTTCGCGGCTTCAACCTCGACCACGGCACGGATTTCGCCGTGTTTATCGACGATATGCCCCTCAACCTACCGTCGCACGCGCACGGTGAGGGGTACTCGGACATGAACACGGTCATCCCGGAGTTTGTGCAGCGAGTGAATTTCGAGAAAGGTCCTTACTACGCTGACGTCGGCAACTACGGCTCAGCAGGATCGGCGCATCTGGAATTCTTTAAGACGCTGCCAAAGAACTTCTTTCAGGTGGAAGGTGGCATGTATGGTTATGAGCGCGCCGTTTTCGGCATATCCCAGCAGGTTGGCTCGGGTAGTTTGCTCTACGGCGGCGAGGTGTATCACGACGGCGGCCCTTGGAAGCAATCGGATGATTATTTGAAATTTAACGGGATTTTGACCTATAGCAGAGGCGACGACGCCAGAGGCTTCAGCATCACGGCTCGGGGCTACCACGGAAAATGGAACTCGAGCGATCAAATCGCCGATAACGCCGTGCCCTTCGTTGGTTTCTTCGGTACGCTGAATCCCACGGATGGAGGCAAGTCACAGCGTTATAGCTTGCAGGCGGAATGGCATCGCGAGGACGCAAATTCCAAGACAAAAATCACGCTCTACGGCTTCCGTTACGACCTCGATCTGTTTTCTGATTTCACCTACTACCGGACGGACCCCGTTCGCGGAGACCAGTTTGAACAGAAGGACAGACGCTGGGTCTTTGGGGTGGACGCACACCACACGATTCTCAGCCAATGGTTTGGTCGCAGGGTGGCAAATACGCTCGGGATGCAAGTCCGCAACGACTGGGTCCACAATGGCCTTTACCAAACGGAAAATCGCGAGCGCGTAGACAAGATCGATTCCGATACCGGCAGCACTTTGCCGGCGACTACGCAAGAGGATCGCTTCACGGATACACAGGTAGGTTTTTATTGGGAGAACAGAATCCAGTGGGCGGACAAATTCCGTACGGTCACCGCCCTGCGCGGCGACGTCGGACACGTGGACGTTACCAGTTTGGTTGCCCAGGCCAATTCCAGCACGGCTACCAAGGTGCTGCCCAGCCCAAAACTGAGTTTGATCTTCGGCCCGTGGTCCAAGACTGAGTTCTATGTACAGGGCGGGTTCAGCTTTCACAGCAACGACGCGCGGGGCGCGACGCAAACGGTACAGCCGGTTTCGGAAGAAAATCCATATCCCAATACGCCAGCCTCGAGAATTCCACTTCTGATTCCAACCAAAGGCGCCGAAATCGGCGTGCGCACTGCGGCCCTCCCGCATCTGCAAAGCACCGTGTCGCTCTGGTACCTTCGCAGCGCTTCCGAACTACAGCAGAGTGGCGACACCGGGGGCACGGTGCCGTCAACACAGCCGAGCAACCGCTACGGGGTCGAGTGGGCGAACTACTACGAACCTCTGGATCATTTGGCCTTTGATTTTGACATTGCGGATTCCAGAGCCTTTTTCACTTCAACCGACGAAGACGATGCCGCGCCGAACAGCCCAGGTGGTAAGCGTGTACCAGAAGCCGTTGGGTTGGTGATTTCCTCGGGCATCACGCTGCACGATTACAAACGCATTTCAGCGAGTTTGCGCCTGCGCAACTTTGGTCCGCGCGATTTGACGTCCGACGGAATCTATCGCTCCAGCGCAACGGTCTTGCTCAATGCGGAGCTCGGTTATCAAATCAACAAGAAGTGGCGTTTTTTCGCGGAGTTTTTGAATTTGTTGAACCGCAGGGATCACGACATCGACTACGCTTACGAATCCCGAATTGCGCCGACAGCCGATCCGGCATTCACAGACGTCTTCCATCCTGTCGAACCTCTCCAGGTGCGATTCGGGCTAAGGAGAACCTTCTGACGATTCGACCGTCCTGGCCGAATCCTCCCGGCGATAACTCTCTAGCCAGAACCTGTTCGCGTTAGAAGGTAAAGCTCGTTTGCGCAAAGACACCGTGAATGGTCAGCAGATCGCGACGGTCGTAAATTCGATATTCGAATTTGAACGCCGCAAAAGTAGTAATGTCGTAGCGCACGCCGAACGTCGAGCCGAGGAAACTTGGCACCGCCCGGAACAGCACATCAGAGCGCGGTACGTGAATCGACTCCAACCGATAATATGGCTTCCATGTCTGGTGCCACCACGGCAGCCGGTAGGCGGTTTGAACGTAGAACGCCTGGCTGTGCGATGGCCCCGTTCCTCCAATCGGCTGGTGCGTCACATTAGCAAATTCCGCGATCACTTCCGGCTTTTCCTTCTCCCACGCGATGTGTCCCGATTGGATCCATTCGCGGGTCGGCAACCCGGTAGCCGGACTGATCTCGTCGCGATAGACCGAACCGCCCACCCGTAGTCCATAAGCGAAATCCGGCTTTAGATAGGCGTTCACCAGCCATGCGCGATTATTGTTGATGTCCCCGAGATCGCCGCCTCGCGAAATCACTTGTCCGCGCCCATTCCCGAGACCCACGTTGTACGTCAGATTCAAACCGCTCGCGGGCACCGTTCCTTCTACCAACATGCCTACAAAATGCACCGGGATGAAACTGCCTCCGAACTGAGTCATCTCCGGGCGGCTGATCGTCGTCTGTAGCCATTGCCCGTGGTGAAACTGCGTATTCCAATAGTTGATCGGCGTGTGGTATCGCCCGAACGAGACTTTGAAGGCGTCGTCCAGATCGTACCGGATGATCAGGCGCTCCACTTCCGCGTTGAACCCCGTCGCCGGGGGCGTGCCCGTGCCGGCATCGCTACGGGCCGTCAGGCTGAGCTCGCTCAAGACGTTCACTTTCGACGAAAGCGCGGAGCTGAGATGCAAATCGAACTGCCCTTCCTGAAATCCCGAATGTGCGCCGAGGAGTGTCTGTGCGCCAAACCCGCCCGACGGGCCTCGCAGATTGGTGGACGAGAAATCGAAATCGCTGAAGCCGGAAATCTTGAGTGCTGGATAGACGGTCTGCGCGGCATCGGAGGGTGCTGCATCGTGATCGTGCTGGATCGGTCGTGCCGGCGGAAGTACCTGCGCCGCATCGGGTGTTGCGGCGGGCGTTGTGGCGTGGCCGCCCGATTCCAATTGCGCCACCCGGGCTTCCAGCTTATCGATTCGCGCCAGAAGTTTTTGGATCAGCTCATTCGTGCCGTCTGCTCCCGTTTGGGCGCTGACCAAAGTGGGCAGGCTGATCATTACTACTGACAGCACTCGTAATTGGCGCATGGACGCTCTATCCTCTCCGAAGGCAAAGGAGAATTTTGTCACAAATACGCGGTTTCGGCGCTTAGAGCCCAAATGACCTTTAGATAGGGAAGCCCCGCCCTTCACCCCTTGCACCCATCCAAGCCCCCTCATACTATAGAGAGGCCGATATGAAACTCCTTATTTTTTGCATGTCTGCCGTGACGGCCCTCTCCGCTGCCGACTTCCCGCAGGCCGACATCTCCAACGGCGTCCTCCAAGCCAAGCTCTATCTGCCCGATGCGCAACAGGGCTACTACCGCGCCACTCGCTTCGACTGGTCCGGCGTGATCGCCAGCCTCGAATACAAAGGCCACAACTTCTTCGGCCAATGGTTCGACACGTACGATCCCAAAATCCACGACGCCATCATGGGCCCCGTCGAGGAATTCCTGACACCCAACCGCCAGGGGCTCGGCTACGACGAAGTCAAGCCCGGCGAGAACTTCGTCAAGATCGGTGTGGGCGCCATCCGCAAACCCGAGGAGCCGCGCTTCCGCCAGTTCGGCACCTATGACATCGCCGACTCGGGGAAATGGAGCGTCCGCAAAGGCGCCGATTTCGTGGAATTCACCCAGGAACTCAACGACACCGCGGGATACGCCTACCTCTACCGCAAAACCGTCCGGCTCACTCCCGGCAAACCCGAACTGGTGCTGGAGCACAGCCTTAAAAACACCGGCAAAAAGACCATCGACACCATCGTCTACGAGCACAATTTCTACATGCTCGACAACCAGCCCGCCAGCCCCGACTACGTTGTCCATTTCCCCTTCGACCTGCGACTGAACGGCGACCTGAAAGGCCTCGCCGAGCTCCGCGGGAAAGACTTCACCTATCTCAAGGAACTGGAAAAAGGCCAAACCGCCGCCGGCGACCTCGAAGGCTTCGGCAATACCGCAAAGGACTACGATATCCGCGTCGAAAACAAAAAAGCCGGCATCGGGGTCCGCCAGGTGGGTGACCAACCCATCACCCGCATGTATTTCTGGTCGATCCGTTCCACCGTCTGCCCCGAGGCTTACATCAGCATGAAGATCGACCCCGGCAAAGAGCACACCTGGCGCATCGCCTACGAGTTCTATACCCTGAACAAATGAGATTCCTTCGCAGTCTCTCCCTGCTGGCAGCCGCCTGTACGTGCCTGCCCACCGTGGCCGCCGGCGCCAACGAATTCCTGGTCTATGTGGGCACCTACACCCGCCAGAACAGTAAGGGCATTTACGCCTGGCGATTCGACGCCGGCACCGGAAAGCTTACCAGCCTCGGGCTGGAGGGCGAGACCAGCAATCCCTCGTTCCTCGCGGTCTCACCGAACCACCGCTTCCTCTACGCCGTAAACGAAAACAATACCTTCGAAGGGCAGCCCGCCGGCAGCGTCACCGCATTCTCGATTAACGCAGAGACCGGAGCGCTCAAGCAGTTGAACCAGGTCTCCACGGTCGGTCCCGGCCCCTGCCACGTAGCTGTCGACAAGTCCGGTAAGTGGGTCTTCGTCGCCAACTACGGCGGCGGAAGCGTAGCCGCATACCCCGTCCAGGAGGATGGCAGCCTAGGCAAAGCTTCCACCTTCGTCCAGCACACCGGATCGAGCGCCAACCCGCAGCGCCAGAAGCGTCCCTATGGACACTCGGCCAATCCGTCGCCTGACGGCCGCTTCGTGCTGGTCGCCGACCTCGGGCTCGACCAGGTGCTCACCTACCCGCTCGACAAGACCAAGGGCATGCTCGACAAGCCGAGTTCCATCGCCAGGATCGAGCCCGGGTCCGGCCCCCGCCACCTCGCTTTCGATCCGAAAGGCAAGTTCGCCTACCTGGCGAGTGAGATGGCCGCCACGGTCACGGCTTTCTCCTACGACTCGGGAAAGGGCGAACTTCATCAGCTTCAGACCATCTCGATGCTGCCGCCCGACTTCACCGGCACCAAGGCAGCCGCCGAGATCGCCGTGCACCCGAGCGGTAAGTTCGTCTACGCCTCCAATCGCGGTCACGACAGCATCGTGATCTACTCGGTTGACCCGTCTAAAGGCACCCTCACCGCAGTTGACTATGTTCCGACGCAGGGCAAGAACCCCCGGAATTTCGCCATCGATCCCACCGGAAACTACCTTTTCGCGGCCAACCAGGACACGGCGAACGTCGTGGTCTTCCGCATCGATACCAAAACCGGCCGTCTCACTCCGACCGGCGACCGGCTCGACGTTCCGTTCCCGGTCTGCGTGGCGTTCTCACCCGCGCGCTAACCCTTGGCAACCGTCACTTTCACGCAGTGTAAGCGTTGAAATGGCCTACAATTGAGTGTTGGGATCCAATTGATGCCTGAGAGCCATACGGAGAACGAACTGGCCACTTGGACCGTGGATGAGTGCGCGTTCACCATCGAATATTCGCTCCGCGCGCTCGACGACATCCGCCTCGCCGTGGTGGATGCCTTCTTCTCTCTGCCTCGCGGTGGTGCGGAGATCGGCGGCATTCTCCTGGGCACACACTCCAGCCGGGTGGTAACGATTTCGGACTACCTCCCGCTCGACTGCGAACACGCCACCGGCCCGTCGTTCGTATTATCGCCTCGAGACCACGACAAACTGGCGCACATGCTGGCCGCCGCGCGCGGCAATCCTGGCGGCCTGGAACCCGTCGGCTGGTATCACTCCCACACCCGCAGCGAGATCAATCTCACTCCTGCGGATATCGAGATCCACAATCGCTACTTCCCGGAGCGTTGGCAAGTCGCCGTGGTGCTCAAGCCCCACACCTTTCATCCCTGCCGCGCAGGCTTCTTCTTTCGCGAGAGGGACGGCTCGATTCACAGCTCAGGCAGTTATCAGGAGGTGGCGCTCGATCCGTTATCCGTGCGTCCCCTGCCGGAAGCGCGCTCCTCACCGGAAGCGCGTCCTGCGCGGGAACCCCGATCGGAGACCGAGGTCCACTCCACGCCGATCCCTGCACCTCCGCTCCCCAAGCGTGCTCCTGAGCCGGCCCCTCTCGTGATCCCGCCGGTCCCCACGCCATCCAGACCGGATCCGGAAGCGCGTACCACGATCGAACGGACCCGCTTGCCCGAACGCCCCACACTGGATGACCTGCCGTTACCCGAACCGAAATCCGCCGCCAAGTCTGTACCGGAACCGGAGCCAGTGGCCGAGCCAGTCGCCGAGCCGACGGTGCCGCCGCCCGCCTTCACCGAGGCCGCTCCTGCCAAATCGTGGGGCACATTCGGCGTGCTGCTTGCCCTGGCCGCGGGATTGGCCTTTGGCGCCGCTGCCTATCAGACCCGCGAACTGTGGCTCCCCCACGGTTCCGCGGCGTCCAACTCCAATCCCTCGTCCATCGGACTCACCATTCTCGATGTCGGCGGCCAGTTGCAGATCCGCTGGAACCGCGAATCTCCCGCCGTTCGCAGTGCGGACGAGGGCAGTCTCGTCATCGAAGACGGCAGTGCGCTGCCTCAGGCCGTCCAGTTGAACTCCACGCATCTTCGACAGGGCTCCTTCACGTACGGCCGACAAAGCGAGCGTGTCGACGTAGCGCTTACGCTCCACGGCCCCGATAGCCAGACCGTCCGCGAGATGGCGACATTCCTTGGCAAACTCCCCACCGCTCAGTCCCTGGTGCCCTCGGTCGAGGACCCCACGGCACGCAAAGAAGCCAATCAACTCCGCAACAAGAACAAGAAACTCGAAAAGACCGTAGACGAACTGCGCCAGGAACTCCGCAAGCGCTCCCGCCTCGCCAACCAAAGCCCCGACTCCGTCAAATAGCGGGTGGCGCGGCGCTGCCGAATCTCTTCAACCCCATCCAACTGTACAAGCTAGTCGCGGCGTATCGCCTCAAAACCACAACCGTTGTTCAGATCATGGAGGAACGGGCCGGGTTGGCCCCGCCCACTACACGGCCGCGATCACAACATCCATTTCCTTGTGCCCGGGCTTCATACCCGGACCCCGGTCGACGGTGAATACCTTCCCGCTCACCGATTTGAAGGTGTAATAGTTGTCGACAAAGCCCTCTCGCGTGTGGCCAAACGTCGACTCGATACAACGGATTGCGAACTTTCCGCCGGGCCGGCCTGCCCGGTCGTTCGGCTGCGTGATCACAATGTGGCCTGCGGTATCCGCACCTCCGCCACCCTGCACGATGACGCCATCCTTTACCTTACCCATGAGGTACGATTTCCCCGCGACCATCTGTTCCCATGCAGTCAAGTATGGTTTTCTGTGGTCGAAATACCCGTCGATGGTAACGTCCGGACCGTAATCCCAATACTGCACTCCGATATCCGTCCACGGGTTCTCCTGAACGACATGGAAAAGGTAGTTTCCGACGAAACCGTTGCAGTCAACGCCGAGCCACTTGTCGACATAATCCTGCAAATGCGCTTCGTCGGTAAGCCCCCAATGATGCGCCAGCTGGAGCACGACCTGGCACGCCTCCGGGGAGCCTTTCCCGAGGAAGCAATAATGAGCCATGGAGAACCAGTCACGCTCGGTAAACTTCTCACCGATCTTCTTCTTTCCCGTTGCATCGGTAATCGCTTTATCGGCCTGAGTACTGATAACGACAGAGCCATCGGAGCGTTCTTCGCTAAGCGACAGATCGAGATGGGACTTGTTACGCATCTTCAGTTCCCGATCGTTTAACTTACGATCCACCAGGTTGATGCCGGATCCAGTGTCCACGCGTAACACCATGTCCATGCCGTGGGTCCGCAGGGCCGCCTTGAAGGCCCCGTCCCCCTCCGGATGGTAGCCAAGACTCTTCATCAGGTACTTGTGAACGCTGACCGTTTTCGAACGGCCGTTGTCCAGGTAGACCTTCAAGTTGACGTACCGGTCTTTGTAGTCGCTTGGGGTGATCACAGGCAAAGATCCTCTACAAAGTACCTGCGAGATTCCGGCGAGAATTTGACTATCGGTTGGCTTCGCTCTACTGACGATTACGGTACGGGCAAGGAGCTGTTCCGCACTTCCAGATTGAGGCCGAGATGTTTGGTGATGGCGTCGAAAAGGGTCACGTGGCGCCTGGAACCGATACGGCGGGCGCACTATTGTGACCGCTGGGTGGGACGCCGCCTCGAAAATCAGGAGGTACGGGCGCCGAAGAAATGCGGCTCGATTCGTCGCCTCTTCTTCACGAACTCGGGATGCGTCAGACCACGATTGCGAACAAGAGCAGAGCCACGCCAGCGAACCTCACAACCTTATGGGAAATAGCAGGCTCTTCAGCGATAATCCCCACAGGCTGTCCACCGAAGCTCCACACGATGTTTCTGAGCGAGCGCAGAAGCAATTCAGGTAGCCTGGCGAAAGTTGCCGGAGCGACGACCATCCACAGGCCGACATAGAAAAGCGGCCCGGAAAACAGCAGGATCGCTGCCAGGTGGTTGAGCAACATGCTGTCATCCTATCACTCGCACGAGGGCTAGAAATTGTACCGACGAACGGCACGCCAAAGGAAGCAGGCTGAACGTTACCGGCCGGGTCCCTCCGCTGTATGACATTGCTGTACGACATAGGGGTGCGGCGACGATACATCTGATTGCGGTCCGCGCGAAAAGCGATCCGGCAGGCTCGCCCGAATGTGGCAATCGTGTGCGAATCTTTTGGGGATTGCTCTCGAACATCCAGGCGAAAATTTTCCCGGGCTTCTTTCACGATTGCATGGCCTCGTCACCACCCTACGCCCGCCAACGAGCGACGTGGTCTTACGATCCAGTCGTCACTCCGGTATCGCCGCTCAGTTGGGCGGCGGTTTCCAGATCGGCGCGCGCCGGCGCATCGCGCCCGAGCAGAGTGTAGACATGGCTGCGGAGGATGTAGAGGTGCGGTTCGAGGGGCGCCAGCCGAATCGCCTCCGTGAAGTCACGCAGCGCGAACTCAGCGGCGTTCGGTTCCGCGAGGCGCATCTGGCCGCGATACTCCCGGGCTTGCCAGAGATGGGGGCTCAGCCTGAGCGCTTCGTCCAGCAATTCGATCCCCCGGTCAATCTCCCCGACCCCTGCCAATCGGATGGCCTCGTCAAGAAAGGTGGCCGGATCGGGGAGGGTGGACCGCCGCCCTCGTCCCGCAAGGTGCAGATACGCAGCCGCGACCAGAAACAGACCCGCTATGCCCATTGCGCCGTCGAATCCCCAACTGCCCAAAAACAACATGCTGATCAGCGGTAGGCTGGCGAAGAGTAGCGCTAATGCCAGCGCGGCCCGGGACAATTGACGAGCCCGGGAAACCGACGCGTCCGCGAGCGGTTCCTCGTCCTCTTCATCCTCACGTGCGCGCATGCTTTCAACATACCTCTTACCGCAGACTTGGGTCACATGCTGGGGGAAGGAGTCCGACAGACGTGAGCAGATGCTCCACCGTCTGTCGCTTTCGTTCGGCTACGATGATTACGCTTGAGTCGAGCATCAATCCCAGGAGGGGGATTCCATGGCTGGCTGCGCTCTCTAATCGGATTGATAGATTCCGCCATGCCTTAGAAAACGCAGTTCTGATGGCCATCAGAATCCGACCACCCGGGGTGAACCGGTAAATCGAGCGGAGCATCGGCGCCAACCCTGCTGTGGTGGCTCCGGCAGCTCAAGGAAGCGGGCCCCGTGCCGAAGGATTGGCTTACTTGGGTCTTTGAACTGCACGGCGCAACGGACACTTCAGGACTATGTACCTCACCGACAAAGAGACGATGGCCGAGAACAACAACGGAAAGAAGTCGGATTAACAGCCGCAAAGATACAATGGAAGAATCCCAAGAGTTATGCCCCCTGACGCAAGTGGCAGCGATAGAAGACTTGTAGCTCAAGTACATCCACCAAGGACCCTCACCCGTTCACTGCCGGAGACGGGGACGGGCACACGATCTGCCCGGTGTGCAAGTACGGCAAGGAATGCGGCCACTGCGACTGCCAAACAACAAGAGCAACGACGGTTCTGTAATGTGAATGTTATTTTGTTCGGTGATGAGACTCAGGGGGTAGTTTCCCGGAGAAGAATTCTTCGAGGTGCGGATCATCGAAGAGGACGAGGGTCCCGTCGCATTGCAACGCGAAGTAGTGGGCTCCTGGATTCACGAGGTATGCCTTGCCGCACACCAGGGCGGGCGGCGCCAGCTTGTTGCTCCAGTCTTTCGGGGGCACCCCGTACGTGACGACGCCGCTGATCGTGCCGGCGGTGAGCGGGTGTTCCGGCTCTGCGTCCCACACGAGCTCGTTGTCGTGCAGGTTGTCCCAGCGATACACGCTAATCGAGCCGGGTGAGACGCCGCCAGGCTGCGGGCATGCGTCGCTGTTCGACAGGCAAAGCTCGATGGTGTCGCCCTTTTTGCTTGCCGCCAGATGCCAGGAAGAGCTCTGGCAGCTCGCCAACGAGAGGGCCACGCAGCACGGCAGCAGGAATACTTTCCGCGTGCCCGGTTTGGCTTCCATGACAAGCAAGCATAGCACCAAAGGTTGCGAAACATGCGGAAGGGTGGCGAAAGGGACAGAACGGGCCAAACCCGAATCTGTTGACGACGAGATCACTACGCTGTGCGTGTTGAACTTAAATGGTGGGCCCGTGCAGACTCGAACTGCAGACCTCTAACCGTGTCAAGGTAGCCAATGGGTTGGAGGATCAAGAAGACGATCCGTAAAGTCCTTATTCTGCATCGAGCGGCATAGGCCAAGTTGGGACAGACGGGCGGGATCTCAGGACGCAAAAGGCCAGCGGGAAGATCAATTTTCACTTCTCAAAAGAACCGCTGAGAGCGGTTCGGCAGACAGGCATAATGCCCATTTTTCGCTTGGAAGCGAACTGTTGACGTACAACAGGAACGGGAACTCGGCGAAACTCTCTTCGGCGGGTTCGTCCGGGCCTCCGCCATCATTGTTCCTCTGGAGAATCAGTTGTTCGCCATCCGACTCGAATCTGTAGTAGTCGCCGCCGTGAAATAGGCTGTCATGAAGCGCAAAGCGGACTCCTGCCGCAGCTTCGATCTGAGCAGCAAGTTCGGGCAGCGAACCCCGACGAAAGCCGAATAGCAGACCCATTATCAGAATGTTCGTCTCGTCTACATATCGTACAGTAGTGAGAAGTCCAGAGGGCGCATCTTGAGCCGCTGGCAAATTGGAGCAGAAATGTTCCCGGCGAGTACCCCACTCAGACGAACGGTGCGGATCGAAGCCGTGATAGTTGAGCTTACAGCGGTTGGTAACATCAGAACCCAATTAGCCTAAACCAGAGCAATCTGGCACCCGAAAACTTGGAGAAGAAGAGTAGGGCGGCGAAGGCCGGGTAGCCGATGAGCGGGTATCCGAAAACGAGTCTACGCAGCGGACGCTAAGATCAAGTTCCGACTCTCCCATGTCAGAACATGGTGGAAATGAAGGATGGCGGCGACGCTGTACTCATTTCCATTTCAACAACCCTGTCAGGACATCCGAATAGGAATCCTGAGCGAAGCGAAGGCCGAAGGCTGATTCAGGGAACCAGCCCCGGATCGGCGACTTCACCACAGCTTACCGCCGTTGCACCCGCTAACCAGAGTGCCCTCTGAACGGCAACCAAAACCGCTCCTGCATCTTCGGGGTGGTGGTTCGAGTTAGTGGACTACATTGCATCGCCCAGAAAGAGCACATGTTGCCACCGTATCGAGTTCGTACATCTGATTGCTCAAAGGTCGTTTACCCGATGATAATGGGGTGGGGCCACTCATGCGAGACGTTACGAACGTTTTTGATCACTACCGTATTTCCGCAAGGTCGCTGTGGAACACGGCCTTCTGGCCCGATCCAGATTTCCGGGATTGGAACTCTGTTGAGCGGTTCCAAGAAATAGAACGGATCTTGTTTGACCAACTCGTCCTCTCCAAGTTAGACAAAGATCCAATTGAAGACCTGTTCCGCATACCCATCCCGTACTTCCGGGTTGCACCTGCATCACCCCACGGGTGCCCCGTCATGATCTCACGGCCAACTCCCGAAGTTCCAAGAGGTCTTTGGGATGATCCGGTGGACCGTGTCACAGGACACGTCGAGCTTCATTTCTTGGAGTTTTTCGATTGGAACCAGTTGGACTACAGAGATTTTCAGTATTATCACGTCTGTATCGCTGGATTTGAGAGTCAGCTTCATCTCGTGGGGCGAGAGGCACTGATTGACAGGCAGTACGTTAAGGTCCTTCTCGCAGACGATTGAGGTTCGGCCCAAGCTCGTGCGATCTCACCGCCAGAGACTTGCTGGTTGTGGCTGAAGCCAGTCGCCGATCATCAGGATATATGCTTCAGACGGCGATATACCGAAAGCCGAAAACACAGTGAAACCGAAATGGAAGCCTATCTCCGGCGGTGGTAGAGGGAGGTTTCAAGACGGATCAGTGCCGGGGCAGTAGTATTACCGCTCCTTTTAGCAGGTCTTGACAGATTCAGGAACCGTGGCAAAATAGACTCCGGCATGGTGCCATAAGGAAGAGTTATCGAATGCTGAATAATTTCTTGTCGTGGTAGAGTCAAGAGCATTCGATCAATGTTGCGGAATTCAGAATCCAGGAAGGCCACTGAATTCCGTGCGGTGTAGGCCTCCGCTTCGGCCAACAACGCCTTAGCCGCTTGCATACTACCAGACGAAAGCCATGTTAGGCGGCTTTGAACGTTTTCGGGAAGTTCGGCAGTACATGATTTATGGATTAGCCGCTGAACGAGAGGTAGGGACGACGCCACGCCAACTGTAAATGGATAGCCTGAGTTGATGGGATTCAGGGTTGCGATAGCGTTCACGAAGTTTGTGGAGCAAATCGCACTTCGTTTGCAAGCTGAGAAAAGTTGGCAGAACCTCTAAAAGCCGTTCCGACGTTTGCCCGCTTGGTTCAATCTCACCAGACCTCCAGGTTCCATAGGTCTTGCGTGCATAGGCAGCAGCAGAAGCGCCGTATTTCAACTTGTACGACTGGAAGAAGGCGGTCAGCGTTGACGGATCGAGTGCGAATGTTAGCGGTCACCAGAAAACGTAGATTTTTGGACTTTGGCCGGGCCGGAGGTATTGCCGACATGGCAGAGCTTAAGGCGCAGGTATTGGAGATAGCCGCTGGGAGCAGGGTGGTCCAGCAGTTCTTCAATGACGGGTTGGAAGTAGGCCAGTGAACGAACTCGTGGAAGTGGCTGCACGTCGGTAGGTCGGACCGTACGACGCAGGCAGGCCAGCAAGAGCGCGGTCTCAACCACTTCGAGGGGAACACCGCGCTCAAACCAGGTGCGAGCCTGGCGTTGGTCGGGAACGCTGGCGCGCAACGGTGTATCAGGTAGGTCTACGTAGAGAGTCAACACGGCGCTGACGTAAAGGGTGAGATTGGAGTTGGGCTCCAGAATTGAGGATGCGGGAGTCATTTCTTTTTCCGGCGCGCGGCGGTTTCCTGCTCGCTTTCGCGCATCCGATAACTGTCGCCTTCAATAGCGGTGACGTCAGCGTGATGGAGCAAACGATCCAGGAGCGTGACGATGCAGGTGGCGTTGGGAAAGACTTCGTTCCATTCTTTGAAAGGTCTGTTGGTGGTCAGAATGACTGGCTTGCGTTCATAACGCCGGTTGACGACTTCGTAGAGCAGATCGGCGGCCTTGTCATCGAAGGATAAATACCCGACTTCGTCACAAAATGTTGAGCTCAACATTTTGTGACTAATGTGAAGTTGCCAGAAGTGTGGAGTTGACGCGCGAAAAGATTGGAAGGCCGGGTTTCCGGATTTCTCAGCTCCACATTTATAGCGATAGCATCGGAACGGCCGCCGTCCGGCGGCTAATCCCGTTATCGAGGCACCGATGCTACGTTCCGCTTTTCCGAAGGCTCATCAGAAGTATTTCTCACTGCCGCTATTGGGGCCGGTTGCTGATGGTTTCGACGACTGGCTGGCCGCCAGTGGCTTCACTCCGGGGTCGCGCAAGCTGGCGATCAATCTACTGCCGGTCGCGGACAAGAAACTCCGCCGATGCGGCGTAGACGAGGTGGCGAAGCTCAACCACGCCGTTCTCGACGACTGCTGCCAGGCACTGAAGAGGAAGTATCCCTGCCGTGCTGGAACCGTCCACACGCTGGAGCGATATCTGGTCGCGAAGGGCCTCATCGCGGATGGCCACCAGGCAGCGGCTCAGCCGTTGAGTCTGAGTGACGAGTATGCGGAGCATCTCCGCGAAGTTCGCGGATTCGCCGCTTCCACTATTTCGAGCCACCGACGTACAGCGCAAGGCTTTCTCCAGCATCTGGAAGAAGCAGGTACGGCCGTGGGTTGCGTTGCCGTCAGCAATGTCGAATCGTCCATCACGCAGGCTGGAAACGGCTGAGCCGGGGAAGTCTCCAGCACGATATTGCCGCGCTCCGAGGACTCCTCCGATTCCTCAGCATCGACGGCCGGGCGCCCGTCGGACTGGATCGCCAGATCGACACGCCGCGGCTGTACCGCTTGGAGCAACTCCCTCGCGCCCTCCCGTGGGAAATGGTCCGCACACTCCTACAATCCGTGGACAGGACATCGGCCATGGGCCTGCGCGACTACGCGATGTTTCTGTTGATCGCCACCTACGGATTGCGTGCCAGCGAGATCGTTGCCATCAGTCTTGAGGACATCCATTGGAGGCAACGTGTCCTGCGCATCCATCAACGGAAGACCTCCTCGCCTTTGGAACTGCCGCTCACCAACGAGGTACTCGCCGCGCTGGTGAAGCATCTGAAGCGAACCCCGCCGCCAGCACCGTATCGCAGAATCTTTCTGCGGATGCGCGCTCCCATGGGTATATTGAAACCCACTGCGGTCACGGAAGCCTTTCAAGCCCTGGTTCGCAAGAGTGGGCTCAGCATTCCCTACCAGGGCCCACATTGTCTGAGGCACTATGCTGGGTTCCGGACTATTCCGGGTGAGTTGAAGTATGTGTGGGCGAAAGGCCCGTCAATGCTGAGGAGGAGCGCGTTCGCTGGTAGAATTACCCGGCATAGTCCTGGTCATAGGTTTT